>WNFZ01000763.1_pt1 | contig 54483 bp, 44 predicted proteins | sample 5400081 | NCBI WGS metagenome assembly WNFZ01 (sample SAMN13153365, study PRJNA577476) | soil metagenome | isolation source: 80 cm soil or saprolite under grassland replicate 1 | place: USA:California | collected 2016-06-15
ATCCACGCGTCGCGTAGCGACGGTTGAACTGACCATCATTGTGGATTCAACCGTCGCTACGCGACGCGGAAAATTCTTCACGTCGAATGCAGGCGTTGAAACACCTGCCTAAACTCAAACCGTCCCTACGGGACGAAGAAGGCCGAGTATAAATTCCCTGCCACTCTTCGTCTACTTTGGCTTGTGGAGGATTTTCAGTTGTGCGATTCTTTGCCGGCTTCAGCGCTTGAATTCTCGATAGCGTAGTTTTTCTCGATTCGCAACACGTGGAGGTGTGGAGTGCTGTTTAAAACCCTCAGCGCGGCAGTATACGGCATTGACGCCGAGTTGGTCGAGGTCGAAGTCGATCTGACTCCGCGCTCCGGAGATTCGCAGGGCGAGACCTATGTGACCGTCGTGGGGCTGCCCGACCTGGCCGTGCGGGAAAGCCGCGAGCGAATCCGGGCGGCGATCACCAACTGCGGCTTCTTCTTCCCCATCCACAAGACGACCATCAATCTGGCGCCTGCCGACGTGAAGAAAGAAGGCTCGGCCTTCGACCTGCCGATCGCCGTGGGGATTCTCGGCGCGAACGGAGATTTGCAGCGCGAAGAACTGGATGACGTCTTGTTGATCGGCGAACTGGCGCTGGACGGGCGCGTGCGACCTGTGCGCGGGGCGCTCCCCATAGCCGTGGCCGCGAAGCGCCGGGGGTTGAAACGCCTGCTGCTGCCGGCTGAGAACGCGCGCGAGGCCGCGGTAGTCAGCGGGTTGGAAGTTCATCCGGTTAAAGATCTGCGTGAGGTCGTCACGCTTCTCAATTCCGATCCGCCGCCTGCGGCGATGCGAATCGACCTGGAAGAGATGTTCAGCGCCGCCAATCAATATCCTATCGATTTCCGCGAGGTGCGCGGGCAGATGAGCGCCAAACGGGCCATCGAGATCGCCACGGCCGGCGGCCACAACATATTGATGATCGGCCCGCCCGGTTCGGGCAAGACGATGCTCGCCAAATGCATCCCGTCGATCCTTCCGCCTATCACCTTCGAGGAGGCGCTGGAGACGACCAAGATTCACAGCGTGGCTGGCTTCACCGACGCGCACGGATTGCTAACCATCCGCCCGTTCCGTTCGCCACACCACACGATCAGCGACGCGGGCTTGATCGGGGGCGGTTCGATCCCGAGACCGGGCGAGGTCAGCCTGGCGCATCACGGCGTGCTTTTTCTCGACGAGCTTCCCGAATTCGAGCGGAACGTGCTCGAGGTGCTGCGACAGCCGCTCGAAGATCAGAGGGTCACGATCAGCCGCGCCGCGATGTCGTTGACCTTCCCGGCGAGCTTCATGCTCGTCGCGGCGATGAACCCCTGCAACTGTGGGTTCCATGGCGCCTCGACCAGGGAATGTCGCTGCACGCCGCCGCAAATTCAGCGTTACATTTCAAAAATCTCCGGCCCGTTGCTTGATCGAATTGACATTCACATCAATGTTCCTGCCGTCAAAGTCAGCGAACTATCGGCGCGGGAGAGCGGTGAAGGCTCAGCCGAAATCCGCGAGCGTGTAGTCATTGCGCGAAAAATTCAGCAAGAGCGTTTCGCCGGTGAGCGCGTTTACTGCAACGCGCAGATGCCGCCACGACTCATCCGCAAATATTGTCAGCTCAGCCCGTCATCTCAGCAACTCCTTGAACGCGCGATTATGAAGCTCGGTCTATCAGCGCGGGCGTATGATCGTATTCTCAAGATGAGCCGGACAATTGCGGATTTGGAAGGCGTGGGACAGATCGCGGAGAAACATATTTCCGAGGCGGTGCAATACCGAACGCTGGATCGCACCTATTGGCAATAGAGGTCTGCCCTGCGTGGCTCTCGAAAAACGCAACAGCGGGCAAATATGAAGGCCGATTCTAGCGCGAGATGAGCGCAACGGCCAAGAAATCAGAGCTTCTTCAGGTATTCGAGCAACGCCCGTTTGTCGTCAGGCGCGAGAGTAGCGCCATAGTTATGGCCCAGGTTGCCATTGCCGCGTTCGCGCACGTCGAGTTTCCAGCCGTGACGCTCGGCTTCGGCCCCGCTGATGACAAACCCGACATTGACCGGGTCGTAAACGTCGTAGCCGCGATAGAAAACTTTCGTGCGCTTCTCTTCCGGCTCGAGCATTTCACGGAGATTCGGCACTGAGCCGTTATGCAGGTACGGCGCGCGCAGCCAGACGCCGTCCAGCGGCGGCGCCTGGTAGCCTTCTTGTTTCACCATATTAGGTCGGTTGATGCCCAACTCTTTCACGCGCTGGTTGGCCTCGTCAGCCGCGGCCTGTGTCCACGTATCCATGCGCTCGCGGTCGGTCTTAATCTCCGCAATCGGGATCAAACGATTCGTTCGCGGCGCGCCCGGATTGTGACATTCAGCGCACAGGCGGGCGTAGATTGGCGCGCCGGCCTTTGCCAGGTTGTCGTCAACGGGGAAAGGATATTTCGGCGCCGGCCAGGAGCTCAGGAAGTCGTCGAGTTGCTCCATTCGATGTAGAAACCAGTCGTTCGGGCGCGCGCCGAGTCCGAGCGCGGAATCAATGAGCACGGAGCGCACGGCGGGCGTGTCGCAGCTCCAGTTGAGGAAAAGGCCTTCCCCCTTACGCGCTTTTAGGTTCCACACGGAAGGGAAGTCGGCTTGGCCGGTCGTATTATCAACCGGCATCGAGGTCATGAAATACTTGGTGAGATTCATGGGATCGTCGCGGCCTTTGCCCCATGCGGGCCATCCGTGGCGATTCATCCACGCGAGCTGACTCTCCTGCCGCTGCAGCGCCCTCCGAGTGAAGGGGATGATAAGGTAGCGGTAAATCTGCCGATCAACGAAAGAAAGCTTGGTGACCTGGTCAATCTCGCCGAGAACAGTGTCGGCGTTGAAGCGCGGGTCCTTCCCGACATTGATGAAAAACCGCAAGAGCCCCTGCACGTCGGCCGTGTGCGACGGCGCGGTGGCGACCACGTGCGGCGTTTCGCCCGGCTTGCTGCGCCATGTGCCGGTGTGGCAGATCGCACAGTTGTTGGCCACACGCGGGAAGCCAATGACACGCTTGGTAAAGCCGACGGGCAATTCCTTGCCTTCCTCCCATACGAGCCCAAACGACCTGTAACCGCCCGGCCCTGGCATGAGATCTTTGAAAATTCGCGGCAGTACGATCCAAATCCAATAAGGAATGCCGCGGTCGGCCTCTGCGCCGATAGAGCCATATTTGAACCGCTCGGCCTCGTTGGCGAACTGCTGTTCGGGCTCTTCGCGGAAGAACTTGTCCCAGGCGAACCAGGCGATAGACCCGCCGAGGACGGCGAGCGCAACGAGGATGATGAGAAGTTTCCGTTTCTTTCGTGGAGTCAGACTCATAAGTGGATCGCTCCTGTTTCGGCGGCTGGCGCCCACTCGGTCACGAGGCGCACGAATCGCGACCGCGTGGCGAAGCGTAGGGTTCAGAACCTTTTCAGATATTCGACGATGGCGTCCTTCTCTTCGGGGCTGAGATGCGTACCGTATTCCGGGCCTTCATGCCCGTAGTTACCGTTGCCAGGGCGCGTAGTGTCATAGCGGAAAAACTTCCGCCCTCTCTCGTCCGGGAGATTACTGACGAATCCGACGCGTTGCGGGTCGAATACATCGTAGCCGCGGTAAAACTCTTTCGGGCGTTGCTCCGCCGACTCGAGCAAATCGCGCAGCGTCGGTACCGATCCGTTGTGCAAATACGGCGCGCGCAGCCAGACGCCGTCCAGCGGCTGGTTCGCGTAGCCGAAGGTTTTGCGGAAGTGCGAGAACCGCTCGTCGCCGTAGCCGGCGTAGAGAAGATTCTGGTTCACGCAGAGCTCGAACGTGTAGCTATCGAGCCGCCAGCGGTCTGTTTTGATCTTTTCGATCGGCGTGACCCGTCCGACATCCTCGCCGCTGAAGTCCGAGCCGCTCCTCCCGTGGCAGCTCGCGCAGTATTGCGCATAGAGCGGCGCGCCTCTGGCCGCGAGCGTCTGATTGATCGGGTATGGATAGGGCGGCGGCTTGGCTGTGAGCAGCCAGTCTTCGATTCGCTTGATGCTTTCGCGGTCGAGCGTCGGCGGCGTAGCGCCGGCGCCGAAAGCGGCGCTGCGGTTGCGCTCCCGCACGCGGTCATTATTGCCGTCCCAATGGAGCTGCATCTTGCGCTCTTCGCGCTGGCCCTGATTCCATATTGACGGGAAATCGCAAAGGCCGATCTTTTCTTCAGGGGACAGAAGGTCCATGCGGAAGTTGAGCAGAGCCTTGGGCGGATTGAAGGTGTCGAAACGACCGGGACCGCAATCCGGCTCTTCATCCAGGAACTTGAACCGGTCGCCAAGCGTGAGCAACCGCTCGCGCATGAGGTTGACGCCGATCAAGCGCAGGCCAAGGCGGTTGATCCAATCTTCCGCGCCATCCCGGGCGAGCTCCGGCACGAGGCGCCGGGCCGTAAATCGCTCATCCCTCACACAGTCGATCAGGAAGCGTTGGAACCCCTGCAGGTCAACCGTGTTGCTCGGCATCCCCACGACAATGCGCGGCGCGCTCTCCGGCGTGTCTCGCACCGAACCGACGTGACAGACGGCGCAGTTGACGAAGACCCGGTCAACGCCCATGACGTTGCGTTTCGAGAAGCCGATCGGAAGGTCTTTGAGATTACCGTCTTTGTCCTTCTCGTAAATGAAGCCGAACGAGTCGTAGCCTGTGCCAGGTATGTGGTCCGAAAAAACTCGCGGCAGCAGCTTGAAGATCGAATACGGGATTCCAGACCCACGCTCCCCGCCGGTGGAGCCGTATTTGAAATGGTCCTCGATGCCTTCGTAGGCGCCTGCCCGATCACTGCTCAGTCGAGCGGCGAGCCAAACGCCCATTATCAATACTGCCAGACAGACAGCCGAAATGAGGCGCCGCCAAAACTTGCCCGCAGGCTGGTATTGAAAGCTGACAATGAAATCAATGAGCCTGCGGCGGCCCCACCAAACTTTGCCGAGATAGAGTCCAGGAGCGACCTCGCGGATCTCGTCGCGAATCCAGTGCGCCAGCAGCGATGTTCTCGAATAGTCGAGGACGATCGCCTCTTTCTCGTCGAGCCAACTCGGCGCTTTGTAGACCCTGGCCTTGATCGCCGGCAGGCTGAATGCCGTGATGCGGTTGCGCAGAGAGCCGTCCCGGGCGTCAAAGGTTTTACCTTGCCACAGAAACCATCTTGTCAACCAGGCGAAGAATTTCGCAAACCAGGAGCCGGGAAAGATGACGGGCGCGCCGGCGCCTTCACCTTCGGGGATGTCCCCGGGCAGGCTTTGCTTGAACAGCTCATCGAGCTGCTCCCGCGACATCTTTAGCAATTGTGAGCGATCCATAAACGTTATGTATTTGCTTGCCTGGCGCGGCGATGACGGACGCGAGATTGCTCAAGGCATGGTTATTTCGGAAATTCGTCTGCTGCTCGGCTTCGGGCACAAGGCCTGAGAGTCGTCGCCCGATGCAGAGTCGCCTTGCGGGACGCGCTCAAATCCCATCGTCTGGCGCAATCGCTGGTCCTTCTCCAGCAGACTGCGGAGTTCGGAGTTACCGAACGTGCGCAAGGTCACGGCGACAGCGGCCAACAGCAAAAAGAAGAGCGCCGAGAAGTCGCGTTTCTTGCCGCGCTTTGGCAGTGGTCGTGGCGGCTTTTGGTAGTGCTCTTTGATGCGTTGGACTAAGCTCAAGAGCGCGTCGGGATCAGTCGGAGATTGGTTGGCAGCCATCTCTGTACTCTGTACTCTGCAATCACCGAGCAGTGGTTGCGATCCCGGCGTTTACCAGATCATCTGTCTGATTTCAAAGAACCTTTATTTGCACAGTCTTCAGGTAAATATCATTGCATAGCCGATTATTGCATAGCCGATTATTTTTTCGATGCCCGGATGCTACCACGGAATATTGTAGTTCTGCAATAATCCTGTTACGCACTTTCGGGCGAGATTGGAGCATGAGATAGATGTGACGACCAATCGCGATTTAGCAATCACCTTTTCTGGCGGCGGAAACAAGTCGTTTTATCAACTCGGCCTGTTGCGCGGATGGGGCGCGCGCCTGCTGGAGCGCGTTGCCGCCGTCGCCGCGTGCAGCGCCGGGGCATGCGTGGCGGCGCTCTACCTGAGCGGGCGCGAGGACGCAGTCTGGTCGTTCTGGCAGGAGCGGCGTCGGGCCGTCACCCGCAATTTTGAATGGCGGCGCTTGTTGCGCGGCCAACGCCCGACGCCGCATCACGAGCCGATCTATCGGGAATTACTATTGGTTGCTTTCGAGTACGGCGGCCTGGAGCGCATATGCTCGCAACCCTTCCCTCTATTCGTCCTGACCGCCTTGCCTCCGCGCTGGTGCCCGATGCCAGCCGCCATGCTGCTTGGACTCGGCGCTCACAAGCTAGAGCACAGTTTGCGGCCTGACTTGATCCACTCGACTTTCGCTGCGCGCATCGGCTTTCAGGCATTGGCCTTTGATGCTCGCGAGTGCCGCACGGGGGAGGACCTCGCTGATTTGATCCTTGCCTCATCGGCCACACCGCCATTCACATCCGTCGGATTTTATGCTGGTCGGCGGCTGCTCGACGGCGGCATTATTGATAACACACCCGCCTTCCTCGCCGAACGAGCGCCGGGGGTAACGCGCAACCTAGTTTTACTGACGCAGCCCTGTGTGAATCATTTGACACGTCAGTCAAGTCCTCGCCTCTACATCGCGCCGGCTGAGCCGCTACAGGTCAAGACTTGGGACTACACGCGCCCGCACCTGCTCGAAGCCACAATTGCCAGAGGGGAACTGGACGCGGGCAGATATGCGCCGCTTTTAGACCAATTCCTCGGCTCGACCTCATCATTCAAATTGATTTCGTAACCGCGCCGCTATTATAACGCTGCCGATGACAAGACCTGGATCATAAGCTTTTGGCCCTCGCTACCCAATGATCCGGATCAGCAAGGAATGACAGAAGGATTTCTACAGCATCCTAGTGGAATCAATGTCGGGGACCTCTCTAGACGTGTGGCCGGGAATTGCTGCTCCGGATCGCAACTTCCGGACGTAAAGATATGCTATGATCGCCGTGGTCGTAAACCATGAGGTGAAATGGGAATGTCATCAGCGCGAACAGCAAGTCTGATCTTTATTGCTATCTGTCTGGCCGCCTCATTCACAACTGCGCAGCAACAGAGACGCGGCAAACCGCCCGCAAAAACCGCCGAGGGCGACGCCAAAGACACACGCGAACGGGCCGCCGAGTTGTTTGAAGCGGGACAGAGCGCGCATCAGAAAGGCGAGTTGGAGAAGGCCGTAGGACTTTACGGCGAAGCGCTTGAACGCGATCCGTCGTTGTGGCAGGCGGAGTTTCAACGCGCCGCCGCTTACTTCTCGATGAACCGGCTGGCCGAGGCGAAAGCCTCGATGCTGGGGGCGCTCAAACAACTGTCCGAGTTCGGCGACGCGCCCGAAGCGCGGGCGCCGTCGTCCCGCGCGCAAACCCTGCTCGGCGAGATCGCTCTCGCCGAGAACGATCCTGTCGAGGCCGAAAAATCATTCCGCCGCGCGCTCGAACTGAACCCGCAAGCCACGCGCGCCCGCACAGGATTGGCCGAAATCCTGTTGGGCGGCGGAAAGTACGCCGAGGCCATCGCCGAAGTGAAGGCCGCGATTGAAGCGGGCGATGACCGCGCGGCCGTCTATGCGATGCTCGGCGAGGCGCAATCGCTCGGCGGGAGTTATGAAGAAGCTCTGGCCAGTCTCAGCGAGGCTCTCAAACGCGAGCCGAAGAACGCAATCGCGCTCCGTCGCCGCGCCGAAGTCTACCTGGCGCGCAACGATCTGAAAGCGGCGATCGAAGACCTGCGCGCCTCCGTCGAGATCGAGCCGAACGTTCCAAGCCGTCTCCGACTGGCCGGCGCTCTCGCCGCGGCAAAGCGTTACGATGAAGCCGTCTCGCTCTACCGGCAGATTCTGCAGGACGAGCCGTCGAACAACGAGGCGCGAACGGATCTGGCCGCCGTTATGATCGAATCGGGCAAGGGCGCCGAAGCCGTCGCGCAATTGGAATCATTGATCAAGGCCGAGCCGAACCGCGCCGATTTGCGCGCGCAACTGGCCGAGCTTTATTTGCCGGCCCAGCCGGAGAAGGCTTTGGAGCAATACCAGGCCGCGGCGAAGATTGAACCGTCGCAGCTCGCGCATCAGATCGGCGTGGCCGCTTCCCTCGTCAAGCTAGGGCGATTTCAAGAGGCCGCCGGCGTATCGCGCCAGGCGCTCGCGCAGAACCCGAAAGAAGGCGTCGCCTATTTCGCGCGCACGAACCTGGCCACGGCCCTGTTCAAGCTCGACGATTTTCAGAACGCCGCGAGTGAGTACATCCGGATATTCGATTATCAGCGTAAACGCGGAGATCGAAAACGGACCGCAATCACGCTATACTTTCTCGGCATCTGTTTCGACAAGCTCGGCGATTACGAGCAGGCGTTGAAGGCTTACGAGCAATTCATGGCCCTCGCCTCCGCCGACAATCAACTGGAAATAGACAAAGTGAATTTGCGATTGCCCTCGCTCCGGCGTCAGATCAAAGAAGGCAAGGGCAACCGCAAAAAATAACGCTTCTCCACCCTTTCGAGGTTTCAAACATATGTCGAGATTTCAGCGTTCGATCTTCCAAGCGCTGTGTTTGGCGCTCGTCTCATCGTGCGTACTGTTCATCCCCGCTCAGGCGCAGACAGAGAAGCGCGATCACCTGACCGAGCAGGAGGCCGATCTGATACGGGATAATCAGGAGATCGACAAGCGCATCGAGATTTTCATCAAAGCCGCCGAGCGCCGCCTGCTGGTGCTCGCCAATCCGAACGCCACACAGAAGAAGAAAGAAGAAGAGACGTGGGGGCCGCTGCCGCAGGGAACCAAGCTGGAGCTGCTGCAGGATTATAAACACATCCTCGAAGAGGCGGAGGAGAAGTTGGACGACTGGAACAGTCGGGGAGGAAAAGACAAGTTGCTGCCGAAAGCCCTCAACAAATTCAAGGAGGCCGCCACCCAGCACATCCCGCAACTGCGCGCGATCGAACCTCAGTTGAAGGAAAAACGCGAACAGCGCGCGTTGGCCGAAGCGATTGAAGAGGCCGAGATTGTCACCAAGGCCTCAACCAATTAGATCGGTTCTAAATCAACACGTCCGACATTGGCGCCTTTATTTCAACCACGATTGTCGGGGGAGAGCGTTTAGAGCACCGACTTTAGCCGGCGGCGCTCAGATTCCAAGCTCTGCCGACTAAAGTCGGTGCTCTAAACGCTCTCCCCCAATGGTTGCGCTTTGAATTGATGCGCCAACGTCAGTTGTTCCGCTCTAGTCGAAAGGGATAGCCGCCGGCTTTCACTGCAGGAATCTTCGGCTCACCCAGCCCTCCTGTAAGCCATCGTCGGTCTGCACAAGAACTCTCGCCCAGACCTCGCCCCTGTTATCCGTCTGGAAATCGCCTACAAGCGAAACGCCCCAATTTTCAGGCAACAGATAAGTGGCCACGAACTCCATTCCGGGCCCTTCTCTCAGATAGAGTCTGTCAGCGGCGACCCTGGCCTGAGTTATGATCGGGGATATCTGCTGCTCCTCATTCGCGCCCTTGAAAATCCGCCCCTCCCCAAAGGGGCGCCTGAAAATCAACTGCCTAACGTCTATTCCGTTCTCCTTCAGATAAATAATCATGGCTCCCATCACCAGCACGACGATCAAAATAAGAACCAGGAAATTGACAGCCCGATTGCTCTTGGATTTTCCCTTCTCATTCTCACCCTCGCGCTCCTGCGGGAACTGATAAATCATCGGGCCATAAACGTAGGCCGGACTTTGCGAGCGCTTAGACTGGCCAGCGCCTGCGTCTTGCGACATAGTACACACTCTCCTGCTTGGATTGCGACCTGTGTCGGGAAAGGGTTTCGGTCTTCGGGGAGGGGGGCTTCCATTGAGTTAAGATAATACTATCACAGAGTCGAGCCATTTTTCCGCCAGATCTACGAATGCGGTAAAAAAATGCGTTCGTGCAAAATTTGAAAAGCGCGCGACGCGCGTGTTAGATTGCCATTCGTTGTTATGCCGATTAAATTGCTTGCGCTTGATATTGACGGAACGCTGCTCACACCTAACGGCGAAATCACGGCCCGAAACTCAGCGGCGATCAGCCGCGCGCGCCAATTCGGCGTCCAGATTGTTCTCGTCACCGGGCGTCGTTTTAATTCCGCCAGGGAACTGGCGCAGCGTCTCGACATGGGAGCGCCGCTTATTTCGCACAACGGAGCGTTGACCAAGAACGTGGAGACGCTGGAAACGCTCGATTATCATCCGCTCGACATTGGAATCACCCGCGCCATAATCGGCATCGGCCGCGAATGCGGCGCGGACATGATCTGCTGCGACGACCCCCACGGCCTGGGGACGATGGTCATTGAAGGCGTTTCCGATGAGAACAAATCGCTGCATCGCTATCTGGACAAATACCGCGACTCGGTCAGCGTCGTCTCCGACTTGCTCGAATATGTCGATCACCCGCCGATCCAGATCATGTTTTCGGGCCGATGCGACCCAATGGATGATTTCGCCCTGAAATTGAAAGCCGCGATGGGCGAACAGATCCAGCTTTTCAAAACGCGCTATCGTTCGGCCGACCTGACCATTCTCGACGCCTTGAGCGTCACGGCGTCGAAGGGGGCGAGCCTGGCGACGATCGCGAAAAAACACGGCGTCGCGCGCGAAGAGGTTATGGCCGTAGGCGACAATCACAACGACCTGACAATGCTTCGCTACGCGGGCCTCGGCGTGGTGATGGCGAACGCCGAAGACGAATTGAAGCGGATGGGGTTCGAATTGACCTCTTCAAATGAGGAAGACGGCGTGGCCGAAGCTATAGACAGGCATATTCTTACGCCGATCGAACCGTTGAAGGGGATTTAGCATCTGAACCGCGGCATTGGACGGCGCCGCGAGCGGTAGCGAGCGGATCAACCGATAACCCGCTCGCGGCGCCGTTCCGGTCGTCGTGATGACTGAAGAAGGAGGATATCTAATGTTTCGTCGATTGAGTGTGAGTTTAATTTTGACCCTTTTGACGCTGAGTCCGGCTCCGGGCGCGACATTGGCGCAAAGCCAATCTGCCTCGTTCCGTTCGCTAGAGGGGCGCGAGGTCAAGCTAGCGGATCAGAAAGGGAGGGTCGTGGTGATGTCGTTCGGCGGGAATTGGGTTCCGCTGGCGTCGAAAGAGTTGCCAGCGCTGCAAAAGCTCGCCGATCGTTATTCGTCCCGCGGGGTGCAGGTTTACTGGGTGAGCATCAATAGCTCGAAACCCGGCGCGCGTAATTACGCCTCGGACGCCGATCTGCAAGCATTCGCGCAGAAGCACAATCTGAAAGTTCCGGTTCTGCGTGACCCCGATCAGACGGTCTACAAGTCGTTCGGCCTGGACGCCGTGCCGACGGTCGTAATCATCGACCAACAGGGCAATCTGGCGCATAAACACGTGGGATTCGGCGCCGACCAGGGTGAGGCCTATGGCGAACTCATTCGAGTGATTGAACGGCTGTTAAAATGAGCGTCGAAGCAAAGTCTCTGAGGTGTGATCATGAGGACATTGTTCATTGTTCATCGTTCATTTTTCATTTGTCATTGTGAAATGCCGCATATCCGGCAATGACAAATGAAAAATGAACGATGAACAATGAACAACGAAAGCGCTTCAAATTTCTCCCTGACCGCCTACTCCCCCGCAAAAATCATGTCCACGCGGCGGCTGACTTCGCGCAGGTAAGCTTCGTCGCCGCCCGGCAGTTCCACGGTCAAATACCCGCTGAACCTGATCTCACCGATCGCCTTGCGGACTTCCTTCCAATCGATGCTGCCTTCGCGCAGCGGGACCCATTGGCGCGTTTCGTACTTGAAATCCTTGAGGTGGAATTTGACGATCCGTTCGCCGAGCGCGCGAATCCACTCCTGCGGGAAGCCGTACATCACGACGTTGCCGACGTCGAAATAGGCCCTGACCCAGCGGCTATTGAATTCGTCCACGTATTTGGCGGTGTCGTAAGGGGTCAGCAGGAACTTGTTCCAGACCGGTTCGACGCCGATGAACACGCCCAACTCCTCGGCCAGCGGGAGGAGCTTTCTGATGTGCGGCTGCGAGCGCTGCCACGCTTGCGGAATGGTCGTGTCGGGTTTGACCACCGCCGGGACTAGCAAGACCGTGTCGGCGCCCCAGAGTTTCGCGTTGCGCAACGAAATCTCCATCCGCTCGGCGCCTTTCTTCACGTCATCCGGATTGGGACTTGAAAACGGCCACTCCCAATGCCCCATGTTCATCACCGAATGAATTCTGATCTTCGCCTTCTCGGACGCCTCCTTGATCTGATCGGCCTCTTTCGGGTCAGAGACCGTCTGCGCCTCGACGCCTTCAAAGCCGACGTCTACGGCGAGCTTGAACCGATCGAGGTAGCTCATCTGCTTCGGCAGCATGGTGATGAGCACGCCCTTTTTGAGCTTCCCCTCCTGCGCCGAAGTCGGCGTAGGCGAGCCGATGAGATCGTTTTGCGGCAGCAAAGTCGCCGCCGCCCCCATTGCGGAAGTCTTCAGAAAATCTCTTCTGTTACTCATAAGCTGCGGGTCCTGTTTGTGCGGGAAAATTAGTGATACGGACTGATTACACTGTTAACTATGAGATTTAGTGTTTTGCCTGAAAAGCCGTAACTGCTCAGGTCTTCCTGCCGCGGTAGCGGCATTTGAATTTAGCCGTGGGTTTCAACCCACGGTAGGTGTGTGAGAGCCTCCGCGTCGCGTCAGCGACGCCTGAAATCAAGCGTCGCTGACGCGACGCGAGGCTTTTCCCACATCTTACCCGGCGTTGAAACGCCGGGCTAAATTCAAATGCCGCTACCGCGGCATAGGATCTGATCGTCCACAGAAATGCAAACAACCTTAGTTTACGGTGTAATTAGTACATCGTTAACTAAGTTGTTCGGTGTTACCCCTAAACCGTAACACGCAACATTGGGGTGCCGGTACAGTACCAATCTCGACTATTCTGATTTAAATAAGCGCCAAAAAATTTAGTTAACGCTGTATTTAGTCTGTCCAGCTATTGACTGCGCCGGGTTAGTTTTTCACTCTCGCCGCTCCGATCGATTTGAGTGTTGTCGGACAACAAATAATCATCCAGGTTGAGCCTGATAGTCCCGCCCGCGTCACTGAACATGTCGTCCAATCCGAGTTTGCGGCGGCGATAGCGCTTCCAGTAGAAGGAGCGAATCATAGTCTTGACTGTTCTAGTCATGTCCTCGACCGCGAGCGGATCGGGCGGGCGGAATTCGAGCGGAATGTCGGTGAACTTTCGCCCCGCCCAGTAAATCTTCTTTTGATACTTGATCTGGCCGACGATATTTTGCGCCGCGGGCATGTCTTGAACGTTCGACATCGCGATGACGTAATTGCCGACGCGTTTGAGTATCAGCCGGTCTTTCTCGGTTTGAGGAAGAGAGTTGAAATGATCCCGGATCCGCGCATCCCCCTCCGCGGCCGATTGCGGCGCATAGTACTCCACGATGATCAAATTCATTTGCCCGCCGCCGCTGCGATAATCGGCCGTGGTCACTTCCGCCCCGACGCCAAAACCGATCGCGTCTTTCAGGCCGACTTTGTCCGCTTCGGGCAAATGCAGCGGCAACGGCGGAAGCTCTCCTTCGCCGCCTACCAGATCGGGCTTTATCGCTTCAAACATCTGTCGTTCGGAATCCTCATCGGCCGCGCGGCTGGAAACTCTGACGACATAGCGGTCCTGGCGCCATTCGCGGCTGTTCGGGGGAAGTTGTCCCCGGTTGAATGTGAACAACCCGTATGCGCCGGGTATTGTATTCAACTCGAAGACTTCGACCGACGATTCGACACGGCCGTCGGTGTAAACGCGACCGATGAATCTTTGCAGCCCGTACTCTCCAAGCACATCGGCGTCAGGCAGGCCCGAAAGTCGCTGCCCGTCGAGAACGCGCGCCGGACTGACCGCCCGCCATCTCTGGCCGAGGCGATCGGGCAACAACTCTTTATCGCCGCTTTGAGCTTGAACGCCCTGCGCGGTCAAAAGCAGAACACAGAACACGTGGAAGAGGGTCGATGATCGAGGATGGAGGATAGAGGATAGAAGATCGAGGATAGAAGACCGCGTCATTACGTGTAGGACAATCCTCGATCCTCGATCCTCGATCCTCGATCCTCGATCCCCTTCAGCGTTCTCATCTCGTCGTTCCAAAAGCATTACATCCATGTATTTCAGCATATTTCGGCGCCGCCTTCCTTCAATTCTGCAATTGGTCCATGATCATATCCGCGTATTTGCGAGGATCCCTGATGTTATTCAGCACCATTTTAGTGTCGAGCGCCGCGCTGTCAATCAGCACGTCTCCGATGCCTATCAAGCGTTCTTTCAGTGATTCACTGACTTCCACATTGTCTATATGACGAAGCGGGATATTTTTCGCGTCCTTCGAAAGTATTCCTGTTCGAATCTCAAGCTTCGTGGCGGTCAGCGTATAGACCGTGCGCCTCAGTCGTATATGTCGAAAAATTGGCCTTATGAAAAGTATCGCGGCGGCGATCAGCGCAATCCCTAAACTGCCGCGCGCATAGGCGACCCCCATCGTTACGATCAACGACAGCACGACCGCCAACAGGTAACTCGGCAGGACTTCGTAAAACGCCGGCGTTATGCTGAAGATCACCTGATCCGGATCGGCGAAGTCTTCGCGGTAACCTTTATCGCGGCTCTCCGGATAATCTTCTTCATACTCATCGAATGATTCCTGATCGGGAGTGGAGGGAACTACCGGCGCGCGGCGCGCTGGCCGCGGAGGCGCCGGCGCCTGGCGCCCGGCGCGCCACGTCCCGGCGCCCTTTGGGTTCGACGCCTTCGAGCCGCAGCGGTTACAGAAGAGACTTTCAGGCGCCAGGCTGTTTCCACAATGCTGACAGAACATACTCATTTGATCACCTCAGTGATTACTCTACCGCGCGCGGTTTTCATTTCCAAACCGAGGAGTCTCGCCACCGTCGGCGCGATGTCGATCAACCGCGCGTAGGGCATCTGCACGCCCGATTTGATTCCTTTTCCCGCGATGACGAACAGCGACCGCATCTCCACCCGCGAAGGCGCGTAGCCCCGCGCCGCGCGGTCAGCTCCCTTGGTCAAATTGGTTATGGGCGAGCCCGTCGTTTTGGCCGTCATCGCGTAAAACGGCGCCGCGTCTAGATAGAGCGCCACGTGAGGGTCGGCGCCGAGTTTGGTCGCCTCGCGTCTGGTGATGATTCGCCAGATGGGGCTGTCCGGCTTCTCGGACTGTTGAGTGAAGAACGTCTCGACTTCGTGGATGAAGTCCTCGTCTTTGGGGTCTTTGACGAAGACGGCTGCGGAACCGCCGAAGGACTGCGCGACGGCCCGCCATGACGTGATCCGCCCGTGGTCGTCCGTAGCGAGCCAGCCTTTTTTCGCCAACAGGACATTCGGGTTGAACTCCTTTTCGACCTTCGACGCGCCGGAATCGGAAACCAGGATGAAGGTCGTCTCTTCGGCTATTCGAGAATTTTCAGCCGCGTCAACGATCTTTTTGACCAGCCCGTCTATCGATCCCATCGCCCGGAGGGATTCGGCCGAGAGCGGCCCGTAGCGCCGCTGCGCCTCGTAGAACGAAGTGAAATTGACCAGCAATAGATTCGGGCGATGCTTCTCTATAATGTCGGCCGCCGACAACGCCTTGACGAAATCGTCGGTCGTGTCCGGCTGATTGAAAACAATCGCGGCGTCGGTGGTCAGAGGAAAGCCGACGGCCGCCACGACCAGCCCGGCGCGCCGCGCCGCGTCGAAGACGGTCTCTGTTTTGATCTCCCTGGCCGATTTGCGCGGATCCTTCGACTGCGAAGCGCCCTCCTGGTCGAAAGCATAATCGGAAGTGACGGTGTGGTCCGCCGGCGGCGATCCAGTAATCATACTCGCGTGAGCGGGAAGGGTCTGCGACGGAAATACGCTCTCGATTCCTACCGCATACGATCCCTGCGTCCGCAGCGCTTGAATGGTCGGAATGTTCAGGCGCTGCGATTCCGCGCCCGTGACCAAATCCGACCTCAGACCGCTGATCGTGATCAGGACGACGTGAGAGCTGATCGGCGGCGTTTTCGCCTTGCCCTCCTGTTCCCGAGGATTTTGCTGTTGCGCATGTCGCGTCGGGGCGGCGAGCAGACAGATGACCAAAATCAGAAGCAGTGAACGCGAAATACGCTGAAGAAGATCGAGGATAGAGGATAGAGGATAGAGGATAGAAGGTCGCCTTACGCGCGACGGCGCGATCTTCAATCCTCGATCCTCGATCTTCAATCTTCGATCCTCGATCTTCAATCTTCGATCCTCTGCGCGATGCGGATTGCTTCAACCATCTCTCGCACCGCGCGGTCGAGTCCGACCAGAGCGGCCCGCGCGATGATGTTGTGTCCGATGTTGAATTCTTCGACCTCGGGTATGCGGGCGACCGCGCCGACGTTGCGGTAGGTCAGCCCGTGCCCCGCCGAGACCTTCAATCCGGCCTTCGACGCCAAGCGCGCGGCGGCCCCGATGCGCGCCAGTTCTTTCTCGATCTCCCCGGTTCTGCGGACGGTCGCGTCTCCCGGGTGCTCGTTAAATTGCGCGTAACTGGCCGTGCATATTTCGATCTGATAAGCGCCGAGCTTCGCCGCCGCCTTGATCTGCTCGAAGTCGGGATCGATGAAGAGGCTGACGAATACGCCGGCGTCGTTCAATCTCTTGACGCCCTGGCGGATCGCCTTCTGGTTCGATACGACGTCGAGTCCGCCTTCGGTAGTGACTTCCTGCGGGCGCTCGGGCACCAGCGTCACGACGTCAGGTTTGATGCGCGTGGCGATCTCGACCATCTCGTCGGTCGCGGCCATCTCGACGTTGAGATGGGTGATGACGACCTGTTTGAGCGCGATCAGGTCGTAATCCTGAATGTGTCGCCGGTCGCTGCGAAGATGAGTCGTGATCCCGTCGGCGCCGGCCAGTTCGCAAATCACGGCGGCCGAGACCGGGTTCGGCTCGTTGGTCCGGCGGGCCTGACGGATTGTCGCTATGTGATCAATGTTGACGTTCAGTCTGCTCATCGTATTTGCCCAGGAGATTATTCCACCTGATGGTCGAGACTTCCATCAGCGCCTTGATCGGCGCGGTTACCGGGTTCAACTTCGAGCCTTCGACGTGGTTCCAACGGACGGGGGTCTCCAGCAGCCGCCAGCCCTGCTTTTTGGCGATGAAGAGTATTTCTGGGTCGAAACCGAAACCGTCAATCCGCTGCAACCTGAAGACCGATTGCGCCGCCTCCCGCCGAAAGGCTTTGAACCCGCACTGCGTGTCTTTGAATCTCAATCCGGTGAACGCGAACTGGACCCAGTTGGCGCCTCGCCCGACGGTCTCGCGGAAAAACGATTGATGCGTTCCGATCAGACTGCGATCAATCGCGCGCGACCCTAAGACGATGTCGTAGCGACCCTCGACTATTGGCCCGACAACTTTGACGATTTCGCTCGTCGGGGTCGACAGATCAGCGTCAAAAAAGAGAGCAATCTCGCCGTCAGCCTTGAGCATTCCGTTTCGCACGGAATAGCCTTTACCTCGATTACCCGGATTCTCGACCAACCGCAGCCTGCCGCCCGCTCGACTCTCGAATTCGCGAACCGCCTCGACAGTATGGTCTGTTGAACCGTCATTGACTACAATTACTTCGCTCGAATAATTCTGTCGGTCTAAATAATCGAAAGTTTCAGTAAGTGTCCGGCCGATGCGTTCTTCTTCGTTATACGCCGGAATGACTATTGATAAATGAGGCATAGCAAATCGTCCCGTCCGCCAAGCTGGCAACTATAACATGCGGTCTATGAGGACGAAATCGGACGCATCTACCGGCTAACAATTTTCCTTTGCGCCTTTGCGCCTTTGCGAGAACCAGGGATTCTTCCAGAGTCGGGCGATTTTGTGGCGCTGGTTCTCGCAAAGGCGCAAAGGCGCAAAGGCGCAAAATATGAGTGAATCCAGTTCTAAATTGCTCGCCGCGCTCTTCGCCGAGCGGCGCGTACTTACGGTCACCGAGGTGACCGAACAGATCAAGGACGCGCTGGAATCGGAATTTTTCGCGCTGCACGTGCAGGGCGAGGTCTCGAATTACAAGCGGCATCAATCGGGCCACTGGTATTTCACGCTGAAGGACTCGCATTCGCAATTGCGCGCAGTGTTCTACAGGCAATGGAACCGGCTGATGCGCTTCGAGCCTGAGAACGGGCTCGAAGTTCGGTTGCGGGGCCGTCTGACCGTTTATCAGCCTCGAGGCGAATATCAGATAGTCGTCGAGGTCATGGAGCCTCTGGGCGTCGGCGCGCTGCAACTCGCGTTCGAGCAGCAGGTCAGAAGGCTCGCCGCCGAGGGACTTTTCGACGAGGCTCGCAAGAGAAAGCTGCCGCTCCTGCCGCGACGCGTCGGCATCGTGACCTCGCCGGCCGGCGCCGCGCTGCGCGACATGCTCCACGTGCTCGAACGGCGCAACCGGGGGATCGACGTCATAATCACGCCCGTCAAGGTGCAGGGAACCGGCGCGGCGCGCGAAATCGTGGACGCGATTCGTCTGCTCAACAAACACGCGAAGAAGCCAGGCAATGAGATCGACGTGATCATCGTCGGGCGCGGCGGCGGTTCGATCGAAGACCTGTGGGCGTTCAATGAAGAGCCGGTCGCGCGCGCGATTTATGAATCCGAAATCCCGGTGGTCTCCGCTGTCGGCCACGAGACCGATTACACGATCGCGGACTTCGTAGCCGACTATCGCGCCCCGACGCCTTCGGCCGCCGCCGAAATAGTCGCGGCGGAATCGGGCGATCTGACGGCCCGGATTGAGTACCTGCAAAACTCGTTGGCGCGCGCGATGACTCACTCTCTGCTTGTGCGCAAATCGCGACTGCGCGATCTGATCGAGAGTCGCGGGTTCGCGGAGGCGGCGAAGACTGTCTTGTCGCTTTCGGCGAAATGCCGTGAACTTGAAAGGCGCGCCGCCGAAGCGCTCCGGGCGCGCGTGAGAAATTCCGGCTCGAAGCTTCAGGACACGAGACGACGCCTCGAAGCGACCGATCTCCGAGCCCTGATCGCGGTCAAATCCGGGCGGTTAGACGCGCTCGATCAGCGCTTGAGTCGCGCGGTTCAGCGGAGGCTGGAGGCCAAACGGCACAACATGGCCGTGGCCGCAAGCAAGCTCGACATGCTCTCGCCTCTGGCGGTCTTGGGGCGCGGATACGCTCTGGTGAAGGATGAGGCCGGCAATCTGATCCCGCGCGCGGCGATGGTCAAGACGGGACAGAAACTGGCGCTGCGTTTTGAAGACGGCGAAGTCAGCTGCCGGGCGGATTGATTTAGAGCGGCTTCACATGCGCAAACTGCTTTAAATCAGGCCGAGCGACATCGGAACGCCGGTACCGCTACCGCGCGCGTAGAGTGGGACAGACTTTAGTCTGTCCATAGCGAGTGGGACAGACTAAAGTCTGTCCATAGCGCCAATCGAGGGCGGACAGACTAAAGTCTGTCCCACTCTACGCGCGCGGTACTGTCCCAACCTTATGTGGCTCGATTTAACCAATAGCCGATTCGGAAAGAGTAAAACTTATGAACAAAAATAAAGAGCAGGAACAAAGCTTTGAATCCTCATTGGCTTCATTGGAGCGGATAGTCGCGCATCTCGAATCGGGCGACCTGCCGCTCGAACGCGCGCTTGAGCTTTTCGAAGAAGGCGTGGCGCTCGCCCGCCGCTGCCAGTCCCAATTGGGAGACGCCGAACGCAAAGTCGAGATGCTTTTGAGGGAGCGCGGCGAGATCAAAGTCACTCCTTTCGAACCCCCGAAAGACGCGACGGCCGCCGCCGAGACGCGCGAGGCCCTTTCTGCGGCCAACGCCGCATCGATCAACCCGCAAATCCAATCTGTAGAAACGCCCCGAGACGAAAACAAGACCGATGATTCAGTCCCCTTCTAAAGTGAACGTCACCGAATATTTCCAGCAAAAGACCGAGCGGGTCGATCAGTGGCTTGATCGTCTGCTCCCGTCCGAATCGGAGAGTCCTTCGCTCATTCACCAGGCGATGAGGTACAGCGTCTTCGCCGGCGGCAAGCGATTGCGCCCGATCCTGACCATCGCGACGGGCGAAGTCTTCGGCGCCGGCGAGCGGGAACTGTTGCCCGCCGCATGCTCGCTCGAAATGATTCACACATACTCGTTGATTCACGACGATCTGCCGGCGATGGACAACGACGATTTGCGCCGGGGGATGCCCACATGTCACGTCAAATTCGGCGAAGCGATGGCGATCCTCGCCGGAGACGCGCTGCTGACCCAGGCCTTCCTGACGCTCTCCGATTACGAAGCGCAAAGCCCCGAAACCAAAACGCGCGTGATTTCAGAAGTGGCCCACGCGTCCGCGACGACGGGGGCCTTGATCGGCGGCCAGGTGTTGGACATTCAATTTGAAGGCAAACACGTCACCGGCGCTCAACTTGAAGAGATTCATCGCGCCAAGACCGGGGCCTTGATTCGATGCGCGGTTCGCATCGGCGCGATCATCGGCGGCGCGAGCGAGGACGAATTGAACGCGATAACCGAATACGGAGAGAAGGCCGGATTGGCGTTTCAGGTCGCCGACGATTTGCTGGACGAAACAGCCACCAGTGAGGAACTGGGCAAGACCGCCGGCAAGGACGCCGCAAGTCAAAAGGCCACCTACACCGCGCTTTACGGAATCGACGGCGCCAGACAGATGGCCCATCGCCTCTGCCGCGAAGCCATCGGCGCGGCGCGACGAACGCATCGCGACACGTCAATGCTGGACTCGATAGCCCGTTTTATAATTGAAAGAAAGTCGTGAATTACTACAAAAAGCACAAAGCAGAACACAAAAGTCACAAAATAGATAGAAAAGAGAGCCTCAACCCTAAAGACTATTTGTGACTTTTGTGTTCTGCTTTGTCCTTTTTGTGGTCCTCTTCCTCTCAATCAATATATAACTCCGATGAGACAAAAGATCGGCAAGGAACGCCTGGACAAATTGCTCGTAACGCGCGGGCTGGCCGAGACCCGCGCGAAGGCGCAGGCGCTAATTCTTGCTGGTCAGGTTTTCAGCGGTCAACTGCGGTTGGACAAGGCCGGCCAATTGGTTCCGGTTGACATTGAGCTGACGATCCGCGAGCCGATGCCTTTCGTCAGCCGGGGCGGTTTGAAGCTGGCCGCCGCGCTCGACCATTTCGGGATAGAAGTGGCTGGCAGAATCTGTCTCGACATCGGCGCCTCGACTGGCGGATTTACCGATTGCCTGCTGCAGCGTGGCGCGGCGCGCGTCGTCGCCATCGACGTCGGGCGCGGCCAGCTGGATTGGAGATTGCGACAGGACAGCCGCGTCGAATTGCGCGAGAACGTCAACGCGCGCTACCTCTCGCCGGACGATTTCTCCGACCGCTTCGACATCGCTACCGCCGACGTCTCATTCATTTCCCTGACCAAAATCCTTCCGGCCATCCCGCCGCTCCTTCAGGCGCCTGCCATTGTGATCACGCTCATCAAACCTCAGTTCGAGGTCGGGCGCGATGAGGTGGGGAAGGGCGGCATAGTGCGCGACGAAGCGGCGCAACGTCGCGTCGTTGAAGAGATCACATCGTTCGCCGCCGGCCTCGGGATGCGCCCGATGAACGTCATAGACTCTCCAATACTCGGAGCGGACGGCAACCGTGAATTCCTGGCCTGTTTCGAGATCGCTTAAGGAACTTCAGCCACGAATGAACACCAATGAACACGAATAGGAGCAAAGGGGAAGGCATGTGTATCATTAAGGTCGAGAAAAAGATTCGTGTTCATTCGTGTTCATTCGTGGCTGAAATTCCTTTTCTCGATCCCCATGATTCCCCTGCATCCGTAACGTAGAATTAAGACGCCGGCAGCGCCTCCGAACAGAACGGCGCCTTGTCATCCATCTTTGCGGCGATTATGCTTGCCTGCCGTAACGCATCATTGCGCAAACAACGCATTCAAGGAGAGATCATGCCGACAGCTTTGCTGAATCGCTCGCGCCTCGCGCACGCGCTCTGTCTTATTCTCGCGTTCGCTAACCTCTTTTCCACTTCCACCGCCGCGCAACAGCGCCGCCGCGCCGCCAATGCGCCGTCCGCCGCGAAGCCGGTCCGCCTGGTCGTCGGCATAGTGATCGACCAGTTCCGCTATGATTACCTGACGCGCTTCCACGACCAGTTCGGCGAGGACGGGTTCAAACGATTGTTGAACGGCGGAGCGGTGTTTACGAACGCCAATTACATTCACGTGCCGACCTACACCGCCTGCGGACACGCCACGTTTATGAGCGGCGCGACTCCGTCGATGAATGGCATCATCGGCAACGAGTGGTTCGACCGCGAGTCGGGGAAGCGCGTTACGAGCGTCACTGACGACAAAGTCAAACTGGTTGGCGGACGTGACGGCGCCGCCGGTATGTCTCCTTCAAGAATGCTCGGCTCGACGATCGGGGACGAATTGAAATTGGCGACCGGCGGACAGGCCAAAGTCATCGGCATTTCGCTCAAAGACCGCTCGGCCATCCTGCCCTCGGGCAAACATCCGAACGGAGCTTACTGGTACGACATGAACACCGGCAATCTGGTTTCGAGTACGTACTATTTCAGCGATCTGCCAGAATGGGTGAAGAAATTCAATAAGGAAATGCGGCCTGACCGTTTCTTCGGCAAGCGGTGGGAAAAACTCCTGCCCGAATCGGCATATCAACGCTCGACCGCTGATGATATGCCTTACGAAAAATTCTCCGCCGGAAACAAATTTCCTTACTTGATCAACGGCGGCGAAGAAGTTCCGGGGCCGCGGTTCTACACCCAATTTCAATACACGCCGTTCGCCAACGATTATCTGGTCGATTTCGCCAAAGCTGCGATCGAGGGCGAACAACTCGGCGCGGACGACACGACCGATCTGCTGACCGTGAGTTTTTCGTCGAATGATCTGATTGGGCACAACTACGGCCCGTACAGCCAGGAAGTGCAGGACGTCACGCTTCGGACAGACCGCACGCTGGCCGAGTTTTTCAACTACCTCGATCGGAAGATCGGCCTCGACCGGGTCCTCATCGCGCTGACCGCCGATCACGGCGTCGCGCCCGTGCCGGCGCACGCTCAGCAGTTCGGCCTCGGTGGAATCGTCGAGCCGAAGTCGGTAACGGAAGCCGTTGAGAACGCGCTCAACAAAAGCTTCGGCGATGAGAAATGGATTCTGGATTTCTACAACGGCAACGTCTATCTCGATGAAGCCGCAATCGAGCGGCGCAAGCTCAACGTCGAAGAAGTCGAGCGCGTGGCGAGCCAGGCCGTCGTGAAGATCGAAGGCGTCGCCGAATGCTTCACGCGCTCGCAGATTCTTTCAGGCCGACTGCCGCAGACCAGGATAGCGCGCAGCGTGGCGAACGGCTTCTACTCCCACCGCAACGGCAACCTCGTCGTGGCGCCTCAACCATTCTTCTTCATCGCCGAAGGCGTTACGACCACACACGGCACGCCTTACACCTACGACACGCACGTGCCCGTGATCTTCTACGGCGCAGGAATCGCGCCCGGAACCTACTACTCCGACGCCAGCCCGGCGGACATCGCCCCGACCCTCGCGACGCTGCTCAAGATAGAAACTCCGAGCAACTGCGTCGGACGAGCGGCGCTCGGCGCATGAACTACGAGAGTGAAAAACAAACGCGCAAACAGCGAATCGATCCTCAACTGCGTGATCGTGGATGGACGATTGCTCCTTACGATCCCGCCCGCCCGCTGAGTTGGTATCAAAACTGCGCGATTGAAGAATTCCCGACCGCCAGCGGCCCGGCGGATTACGCCTTGTGCGTTGACGGCGCCATTCTCGGAGTTATCGAGGCCAAGAAGGTGACGCTCGGGCCGCAGAACGTGTTGACGCAGGCGCAGCGCTACTCACGAGGCCTGGTCAACAGCCCGATGAATTTCGACGGCCACCGCGCGCCATTTCTTTACTCGACTAATGGCGAAGTGATCTGGTTTCAGGACGCGCGCAATCAATTGAACAGATCGCGCAAGGTCGTCCAATTTCACACGCCCGACGCTTTGCGCGAAATGTTCGCGCGGAGCTTTGAAACCGACTGCCATTGGCTTGCTCAAACTCCGAACGACCACCCTCGCTTGCGCCCGTACCAGAAAGAAGCCAACCTGAAAATTGAAAAAGCCATCGCGATGCGCAAACGCGAAATGCTGGTGGCAATGGCGACCGGAACAGGAAAGACCTTCACGTTGGTGAATCAGGTTTATCGGCTGATGAAATCCGGCGTCGGCAAGCGCATCCTTTTTATGGTGGATCGTCGCGCTTTGGCCGCGCAGGCCGTGCGCGCATTCGCATCCTTCGAGCCTGAGCCGGGGTTGAAGTTCGACAAGATTTACGAAGTCTACAGCCAGCGATTCCAGCGCGATGATTTTGACGAGGATGAAAGGTTTGACCCAAACGTGCTGCCCGCATCATACCTGACCGATCCGCAACCCGGCCACGCTTTCGTTTACGTCTCGACGATTCAGCGAATGACCATAAACTTGTTAGGACGAAACGCGATCTTTGAGACCGGAGACGAACCCATTGACGACGATGCGGAGAAGCTAGACATTCCGATCCAGGCCTTTGATGTCATCATCGCCGACGAATGCCATCGCGGTTACACGACGGGCGAGCTTTCCGTCTGGCGCAAGACGCTCGATCATTTCGACGCGATCAAAATTGGCCTGACGGCGACGCCCGCCGCTCACACCAAAGCCTACTTCAAGGACGTTGTCTTTCGTTACGAATACGAACGCGCCGTCAGAGAAGGCTATCTGGTTGATTACGACGTGGTGAAGATCAGTTCCGACGTGCGGATGAAAGGCGTATTCTTGAAAGAAGGCGAACAGATCGGAATGATTGACCCGACAACCGGCGCCGAACAACTCGATCAACTGGAAGACGAACGGCAATTCGACGCAACCGAAGTCGAAAAGAAGATCACAGCGCCGGATTCAAACCGTCGCGTCCTTGAAGAGATCAGAGCCTATTGCGACGAACATGAGCAACAATACGGACGTTTCCCAAAAGCGCTGATCTTCGCCGTCAACGATCTGCCGCACACTTCACATGCCGACAACCTTGTGAACATTGCCCGCGATGTCTTCGGGCGCGGCGATTTATTCGTGCAGAAGATCACCGGTCGCGTAGATCGTCCGCTGCAACGCATCCGCGAATTTCGCAATCGCCCCGAGCCCGGCGTGGTCGTTTCGGTAGATATGCTCACCACTGGCGTGGACATCCCAGATCTGGAATTCATTGTCTTTCTGCGCCCGGTGCAATCGCGCATCCTGTTCGAGCAGATGCTGGGGCGCGGCACGCGCAAGGGCGAGAAGTTTCCTGACAAGTCGCATTTCGTCGTCTTCGATTGTTTTGACGGGACTCTGCTCGAATACTTCCGCAAAGCCACCGCCATCACCGCCGAACCGCCCGAACGCGAAACCAGGACGATCAAACAGATCATTGACGACATCTGGGCCAACCGCGACCGCGATTACAACATCCGTTGCCTGGTCAAACGGCTGCAACGCATCGAAAAGGAAATGTCTGGCGAAGCGCGCGAGATGTTCACCGCCTACATCCCGGATGGAGATATGGGCCGTTACGCCAGCGAACTCGCCGACAACCTGCGCCGCGATTTCACGCGCACGATGAGCCTGCTGCGCGACGAAAAGTTTCAGAAGTTGCTCGTCGGTTATCCTCGCGCTCCCCGAACATTCATGGTCGCTTACGAAGCTGAAGACACGGTCAGTTCCGAATGGCTGGTGCGCGGGTTGGACGGCAAGGAGTACAAGCCGGAAGATTACCTCGTCGCTTTTTCTCATTTCGTCAAAGAGAATCCCGCCCAGGTCGAAGCCATTCGCATTCTGCTTGACCGTCCGCAGGGTTGGGGCACACAGGCGCTCAGCGAACTCCGGCAGAAACTGGCCGCCACGACCGAACGTTTCACAATCCAGAATCTGCAAAAGGCGCATCAGGTTCGTTATCACAAAGCACTGGTAGACATCATATCGATGGTCAAGCATGCCGCGAGTGAGGAAGCGCCGCTGCTGACCGCCGAAGAGCGCGTGCGGCAGGCGTTCGAGAAGGCGCCTGCCGGACAGAAATTCACCGAAGAGCAGCAACAATGGCTCGACCGCATCCGCGATCATCTGGTCGAAAATCTTTCGATAGACCAGGAAGACTTTGAAGAGTTGCCTGTCTTCACCCGCTTCGGCGGTTGGGGCAGAGCGAATCGCGTTTTCAACGGGCAGCTTGCTACGGTCATCAACGAAATCAACGAAGCGATAGCGGCTTGAGGAAACCGCCTACAGAGGCTCCTGCCGCCTGGTGTTTTGAAGCGTGTGCAAATAAAAGTCGAATACGGTCGACCACAGAAAATGGCGACAGCCTTTGGAGTGCGGTTGCTTGGAACCGCTTTGGTAGTCATCTCCGGTCCTACAGACTCCGGGGGCGAGAGACCCGAGTGGGCTCCCTTTCCATCATTGCCAAAGTATCAAAGTGGACTACCAAAGCGGTTCCAAGCAACCGCACTCCAAAGGCTCCGCCTATCTGATTTACGCACTCGCTTCATTTATTTCTCAAAGACCATCATCCCTCCACACATCGAGCGGCAGGGGCCGCGAAATCGAGAGCAAGAAGCATGAGCGACATCGTCCAGAAACTTTGGGGCTTCTGTCACACCCTGCGGCACGACGGCATTGATTACGGCGATTATATCGAGCAGATCACTTATCTACTCTTTCTGAAGATGGCTGACGAGCGCAGTGTCGAATTGCCGAAAGGCTGCGACTGGCAAACGCTGAAGAGCAGGAGCGGCACGGAGCTTACCGATTATTATGTTGACCTTCTGCGCAAACTCGGGCGTGAACGCGGCATCCTCGGCGACATTTTTGCCGAGGCGCAATCGCGCTTCAACAATCCCGTCAACCTCAAACGCCTCATCAGCCTGATTGATGAAACTGAATGGACGACGCTCGATGTTCACGTGAAGGCAGAGGCGTTTGAAGGCTTGCTCGAACGCGCCGCCAACGAAGGCAAGAAAGGCGCGGGGCAATACTTCACGCCGCGCGAACTGATCCGCTCTATTGTGCGCTCGATCAAACCCGATCCACGCCCTCAACGCGACTTCACCATCTGCGATCCGGCCTGCGGAGTCGGGGGCTTTCTGGTCGAAGCGTATGAATGGTTGATGCAGCAGACCAAAGGCGCGCTGGATCGCGACGTGGCCAGGCGCGTCAGGAAATCAACATACTTCGGCCAGGAACTGGTGCAACGTCCGCGTCGTCTGGCGCTGATGAACCTTTACCTACACGAACTTGAACCGGAAATCAGACTTGGCGATTCGATCTACGACCCGTTCGATGGCCGCCGTTTCGATTGCGTGCTGACCAATCCGCCGTTTGGCACGAAGGGCGCTAATCAGATTCCCGTCCGCGATGATTTCACCATCGAAACCTCAAGCAAGCAGCTCAACTTCGTTCAGCACATCCTGACGATCCTCAAACCCGGCGGGCGCGCCGCTGTCGTTTTGCCTGATAACTGCCTGTTTGAGAACAAAGCCGGAGAGATCTTTGAAATCGTGATGAAGGATGCGAACCTGCACACGATTCTGCGGTTGCCGCGCGGCACGTTTTCGCCTTACAGTCAGGGAGTCAAAGCCAACGTCATCTTTTTTCAGAAAGGATTCGCGACCGAAAACGTCTGGATTTACGACGCGCGCTCCAACGTGCCGGGCATCACCAAAAAAGAGCGCCCGCTGTCACGCGAGCACTTCGCCGACTTCGAGAAATGCTACGGCGCGGACCCGACCGGCAAAAGCCGCCGAGCCGACACCGGCCCGGAAGGCCGCTTCCGCAAATTCCACATCAGCGAAATCAAGGAGCGCGATTACAAACTCGACATCACCTGGTTGCGCGACGAATCGCTCGAAGACGCCGACGAATTGCCGGAGCCGCAGGATTTGGCAAGCGAAGCCATCACGGAACTCGAAGCGGTCGTGGACGATTTGCGCGAGATTATTGCGCTAATTGAAAAAGAAGAAGAGGCGGATACCAAAGCAGCGTCAAATTACGTTGCGATGATCGGCTCTGGCAAAGGAGTCTTTGCCACGCCGGAAGAAGCTGATCGTTTCATTCGCGATGAGCGCGACGCCTGGGACGATTGAAATCCAAAGGTAGATGACAACGTGAACAAACTGTATCAAGCCACGATTGGTTTTCACCGCATCGCGGTGGTTGACTTTAGCCGTGGATTTCAATCCACGGAACGCGATAACACAATCCATCCCGTCGCGTCAGCGACGATTGAAACGTGCGCCGCAATGATTCAACCGTCGCTGACGCGACGCCGGATCATTTCGCGTACTGACCGTGCGTTGAAACGCACGGCTAAATTCATTGCGCCGCTACGCGGCAAGGAGGTGGTGGCGTGAGTGAGTTGCCGGAGGGGTGGATAACTTGTAGTTTGAGCGATTGCGTTGATGTTCTGGACAATCGCCGCGTTCCTGTTAATTCAGATGAGAGGAGTCAACGACAAGGAAAGATTCCCTATTACGGCGCAACCGGGCAAGTTGGCTGGATTGATGATTACCTTTTTGATGAAGAACTGTTGCTGATCGGTGAAGATGGGGCACCGTTCTTTGACAAGTCAAAACCAATTGCTTACATCATCAATGGCAAGAGCTGGGTAAACAATCACGCACACGTTCTGCGAGCTAAAATATCTGTCACAAGCAACGCTTACCTGAAACTTTTTCTGAACCATTTCGATTTCCACGAGTACGTCAACGGAACAACGAGACTGAAATTGACGCAGGGAGCCATGAACAAAATTCCAGTTCTACTCCCCCCACTTACCGAACAACATCGCATCGCAGCAAAGTTGGAAACGCTGCTCGGCAAAGTGAATGCCTGCCAGCAGCGACTGGCGAAAATTCCCGTGGTCCTCAAACGCTTTCGGCAGGCGGTGCTGGCGGCAGCGTGTTCGGGAAGGCTGACGGCGGATTGGCGAGAGCAGAATTGTGATGTTGAGCCAGCCTCTACCACAATTGAACAGCTAAGAAGAAAGCCCAATGCAGCTAGTAGCGTCAGGCGAGGAGTTCCTGAATCAGTGCCAGTGTCCGATGCGGTTGATGATTGGGAACTGCCGGCGACATGGGGGCGATATTCGGCTGCCGAGTTACTTCGTTGTGGCGCAATCATAGACTTGAAGGACGGCAATCATGGTGCGAACCATCCAAAAGTAAATGATTTCACTGAGACGGGCCTACCATTCATCACTGCGGCGCAAGTAAACGGCTTCCGCATTGATTATGATAATGCATACAAGGTGTCAGGCGAGCCGCTCGCAAGGCTTCGTGTCGGCTTTGCCAAACCGGGTGACGTAATCTACACCCATAAGGGGTCTGTCGGTCGCGTAGCCATCGCTGATCGTGATTGTGTTCTGACTCCGCAGACAACCTACTACCGAGTTTCGCCACGTGTGTTTGCCAATGGATTTGTAATGCTTTATCTCGCCTCCCGATTCTTTTCCGAACAAGTGGACGTTGTAAAAGAACAAACTACGCGCGACTTTGTCCCCATCTCTGAGCAGTATTCCCTTTTTCACCGAGTTCCCCCTCTACACGAGCAGTACGAAATTGTCCGCCGCGTCGAAGCCCTATTCAAACTCGCTGATCAGATTGAAGCTCGTTACCAGAAGGCGAAACCGCACATGGACAAGCTGCCACAATCCATCCTTGCCAAAGCCTTTCGCGGCGAACTCGTGCCGACGGAAGCCGAACTTGCCCGCCGCGAAGGACGCGAATACGAGCCGGCTTCAGTCTTGTTGGAACGCATCAGGTCGGAGCGCGCCGAACACGCACAGGGACGGAAAGAGAAAGCCGGATCGCAGATGAAACCAATAAAAGGAAAGGTCTCCGGCGTTGCGATCTCAAAATCATGAATCCTTTTCCATCCGCGCTATCTGCTATAATCTATCCACGTTCAGCGAGGTAAGTGTATGACGAAACAAATCGAAGCAGTATATGAGCAAGGCATCTTCCGCCCACTCCATCCGGTGACTTTGAGCGAAGGCGAGGTGGTTGAAATCATCCTGCTCAAACGTCCGAGCGCCGAGTCCGGCAAACGGCTCGCGGAGATACTGGCGGAGATCGCTGCGCTTCCCGAAGAAGCCCCGAAGGACGGCTTTTCTGGCGCGGATCACGATGTCGTGCTTTACGGCGCCAAGCCAAACTCTTAATTTGAACATGATCTTCGTAGACACCAGCGCGTGGTATGCCGCGATCATCCCTTCCGATGAAAAACACAAAGCGGTCTCGGAATGGTTGGATGAAAACACCGAGCCTCTGATCACCACCGATTACATCGTGGACGAAACTTTGACATTGCTCCGGGCGCGCGGCGAATCTAAACGCGCGCTGCTGATGGGCGAAAGATTCTTCGAGTCGAAAATGGTCGAGATCTACCTGCTTACAGAAGACGATTTGATCGAGACCTGGCAGGTCTTCCGCCGCTACAATGATAAAGAATGGAGCTTCACCGACTGTTCCAGCAAAGTTGTAATGGAAGCGCTCGGCGTCACAAAAGCTCTGGCCATTGATCGCCACTTCAAACAGTTCGGCTCAATTGAAGTCCTACCTTGATGGCCAAACAACATTTCAACGGGACAATTCGATAAACTGCTCCCCCATGCGAGACTTCGATCAACTTTTTCAGGCTCTGGATCAATCCTCATTTCGCCGACAGTTCCGGCTCGAAGGCGGAGAACTCGATGGGTGATCGCAAACCATCGAAACAAGAACTGCTCGCCGCCGCCGGGAAGACCGTGCCGGACGTGATCGCGCACGGATTGCAACTGCTCTTTTGTGGGATCAATCCGGGATTGTATACGGCGGCTGTTGGGCATCACTTTGCCCGGCCCGGCAACCGGTTCTGGCCTGCTTTGCTCAAGGCCGGATTTACCGATCGGCTGCTTGCGCCTTCTGAAGAAAGCGAGTTGCTCAATCGCGGCTACGGCATTACCAATCTGGTCGCGCGCGCGACGGCTTCGGCCTCGGAGTTGTCAAACGAAGAGTATGCGCGCGGGGCGCGAATTCTGGAGAAGAAAATCCTCCGTTACAAGCCGAGGTGTGTGGCCTTCCTAGGCGTCGGAGCGTATCGGGCCGCGTTCGGGCGTCCCAAAGCTGTGATTGGCCGGCAGGATGAGCGGCTGGGCGGCGCCTTGATCTGGACGCTGCCGAACCCTAGCGGATTGAACGCGAACTACCAGCTTGATGACCTTGCGCGTTTATTCGCGGAGCTTCGTGAAGCGGTCGCCGGATGAGGAATTCAGGTAGGCTGAGCAGTCCGAAATTAAGCCAGTAAAACCTCCGGATGCTTTTTCGCAATCGTCAGCAGCTTCAGTGCGGCATCGCTCGGCTGGCGCAGCCCTTGTTCCCAGGCCTGGACTGTCTTCACGCTAACATTCAGCACGCCGGCGAAGACTGCCTGAGAAAGGTTGAGTTGCTGACGCAGCTTCACGATCTCGTGTTTCTTCATTGGCTTGGGCGGCGCGGGCAGCACGGTTGTGCGCAAATCGCGCCGCTCGCCACGCGCGTGCTGGAGCGCTTGCTCAAGCGACAACTTCAACTCGGCGAAATCTTCGTCGCTCATGTATTTCTTCTTTTTCATTCGTCCTCCCGTTTTTGCGTCTTCTTGATCGCTTCGATCAGTGCCGCAATCGTTTTCTTTTGACCTGCATTCAAATCGGCCTGCCCTGATTTGGCGAACATGTAGAGCAGGTAAATCTGACCGCGATGTTCCAGATACAGATACAGATAACGGAAGCTGCCGCTCCTCCCCTTGCCGCTCTCCGGGTCGGCAATACGTCCTTTGCGCGCGCCGCCTGTGCCCTTGACCACTGGCCAACGCAGCGGGTCAGCAATCAGATCGGCTTGAATGGCGTATAGAATTGGCAGTGCGTTCTCGCCTGCCACTTGAGCCAACTTCGATGTGAAGACAGGAGTCTCGTAAAAAGTGTAGAGCCTGGCGCTGTCTTCCACGTTCATAAATGGAGTGTGCTACACAGTGGGATGATTGGTCAAGCCCCCATTTCGTCAGATTCATCGCGCAACAGCTTCAGAGCCGCCTGAGCGCGTTCTTTCTGTTTGCTCCGATAGGCCAACACATCGGCGACGTCCACGCAGCGACCAGCTTTTTTCACTGTGGATTGGCGAACACTTGCCGAGTGAGTCCAATGATTTTGGAATTCAGGTAGACGGATAGATAGCTTGATAAGCCTTGTAGAAATTGGTCACCTTGAAGACGTAGTCTTTGGTTTGAAGCTTCGCTATCTCGATCACCAGCCTGTCGACGTCATCGCTTCCGGCACGCGCGATCCAGCGGCGCACAGAATCTTCGCTGCCGTTGTAGGAGGCGGCCACCTCCTGCGGAGAGCCGAATTCCGCGAACAGGTTTTTCATATATTGCGAGCCGAAGAGGATCGCCGTGTCGGAATTGTAAAGATCGTCTTGTTCGAAGTCGCGCAACCCCAACTGGGCCGCGATCTGATTGGCCGTCGAGGAGATGAATTGCATCAGCCCGCGCGCAGCCGAAGAGCTTTTTTCACGCGGGTTGTAGCGCGTCTCTTGCCGGGCGATCGAAAGCGCGAATCGCGGGTCGACGCCACGCGTGACGGCGTGGCGGGTGAGCGAATCACGATAGGGGAACGGATAGAAGATCTCGGCCAAATCAGGCGGAAGCAATTCCGGGCGGTAATCTTCGGGCAAGGCTTTCAACAGCGGCTCCGAAAATTTGACTGTACGGCTCGGGCAGCCGCCGCGCGCGCAGGGAAGCGCGACGGCGTAATCGGACTTCGCGGCCGGAGTTTGCAACAACTCCGGCGCGCCTTCGTCATACAGTCCGAGGAAGAGCAATTCTCCCGCAATCGTCTCATGGCTAGTATCGTTGGGCGGCGTCGCGCCGGATTCGATCGGAGCGGTTCGCCCGACCTCAGGGATCGGCATTTTCGGAATCTGGTATCCGGGCAATCTTGAATAGGCTTCGCGGAGGATTCTCAACATCTCGTCGCAAGTCGATGCGCCAATCGTGAACCGCAGCGCCTGATTGGCCGCCGCTTTCGCGGCCTCGGCCGCGCCTTGCGCCCGGGCCGCGCGGGCCTGACCGATGAACGCGTCGCGTCTGGCGGCCACCGAAACGCCGGCGCGAGGATCTGCGCCGAGGTCGCGCAGCCGTTCGCTCGCGCGGTGGCCGTAATAGCCGGCGGCGCCTTCGCGCAATTCGGGCAAGGCCAGATACTCATTGATCGCCTCATCGAACCTTCCGAGTTTTTCCAGGCAGTAGGCGCGCATGAACGCGACTTCAGGCGCGTTGGTTGTAGCGATCAATCCGCGCACATTCAGGTTGCGAGACCTGAGCGCCGTGAAACGGGCGAGCGCCTGGGCGTAATCGCCCTGCGTCAGTCTGATTTTGGCCTCCTGAAATAGACCGCTCACGACGGTGAAAGGATCGTTCCCGTTGGCCTGCGCGCGAGCGGCCCAGGCGAGCGCCTCTTCCAGCCGCCCCGCCGAACGCAGAGTGTCGATCGCGTTCAGATGCGCGTACCCGAAATAGTCGCTCTTCGGATACTCCTTCAGAAAGGCCTCGTATCGGGCGATCGCGCGCATCCAGTCGCCCAGATACTGGTAGCAGTGCCCGACGTAATAGAACCCTTGTTCGCCCTCTTCCGTCTGCGGAAACTCGTCATGAACGCGTTCATACCACTTGGCCGATTCGACGAAATCGTTATCGAGGAAATAGCCTCGGCCGATTTGAAACAGCGCCTCGGCGCTGTGGCGCTGCTGGGGAAAATTGTTGACCAGGGTCAGGTAGTGTCGCCTCGCTTCGGCGAAGCTGCGGTTGAATTGGTAAACGCCTGCGCGGCGCAGCGCTTCGGCTGCGGTCAAGACGTTTCCCGTGGCCGCGTCAATCCGATCAAGCCCGGCGCACGCGCGCAGCGAAGCGTCATCCAGCGAGCCGTTTGCGAGCAGGGCATCGAAAGTCCGCCTTGCCTCCGTCGTCCGCCTCATCGCGAGTTGCGCTTCGCCGATCGCGGCCCGCGCGTCGCGATCAGGTCGGGGCAGCAATTGCAGCGTGTCAATCGCGTACTGGTTCTGGCCGGTCTTGAAGTAACTGTCGGCTAGCCGTTCGATCGCGCGTTCGCGCAGCGGATGATCGACGCGCTGCGAGATGAATTTCCCGAGCAGCTTCTGCTCTTCGGGGTAAGCGCCTCTGCCGCGCGCGAGTTCGGCCAGATGCCACAGCGCGTACCCCGCGAGCGGCGAATTACGGTTGACGACGCGCAGGAAGAACGCGCCGGCCTCGGCTCCGGCCTGCCGGTTCTGCAGCAAACGCCCGAGCAAATAATCGTAATTGTTTCGCGCGAACGCGTGGGGGTCGTTCTCCATCATCCCGCGCAGCAGCGATTCGGCTCCCGCCTGATCATTACCATCCAGCGCCGCGCGCAACCGCGCGTGCCGCTCCCGGAGCGTTTGCGCCGCCGATGACGAACTCGAACGATTGAAGAAAAGCGGCGCGACGCAAATTAGCAGCGCCAGCGATAGTGCGACGCGGAAACAGCGAGGATCGAGGATCGAGGATCGAAGATAGAGGATCGCCTTACTCGCCACGGACGCGATCTTCGATCCTCGATCCTCGATCCTCGCTGTTGTTTTTTCGGGGAGATTTGGCATCAAGAAATCGGGCCTCACTTCACCCTGCTCGTTTTGCGCTTGATGAAATCCATCATCACGTATTCGCCGAGGCGTAAGCTGGTCGTGAAATACGCCTTGCCGTGGGCGATCTCGGTCATTCGCTTGACGAACTCCACGAGGTAGTAATCGTCAGTCAACATGAATGTGTTGACGATAATGCCGGAGCGTCTGCATAGCGCGACCTCGCCGAGCGTCGCGTCGACGATCGTGGGGTCGAGCCCCATCGAGTTTTTATAAAGCTTGCGCCCGGCCCCGTCGCTTCCGCGCTCGCGATGGCGGTCGCCGTCGATAAACAGCGCCGACGGTTTGCCGTCGGTGATCATAATGATCTGCCGCATGTCCTTCTTCTGCGACATCAGGATTCGCCGCGCCAGCTTCAACCCCTCGCATGTGTTCGTGTGATAGGGCCCGACCTGCACGCTCGCCAGCTTCGCCAGCGGAACCTCTTCCGCCGAGTCATGAAAGAGCACGAGCCGCAGACTGTCGCCGGGATATTGCGTGCGGATCAGATGCGCGAGCGCCAGCGCGACGCGTTTGGCCGGCGTGAATCGGTCTTCGCCGTAAAGGATCATCGAATGCGAACAGTCGAGCATCAACACCGTCGCGCATGACGATTGATACTCCGATTGCCACACCATCAAATCCTTGTAGTCGAGGTCGAGCGGGAGTTTAAGGCCGTCGCGCGCTATGGCGTTGAGCATCGTCGCCGTCACGTCCAGGTTGAGCGTGTCGCCGAATTCGTAGGGCTTCGACGATTCGTAAGCCTCGACGCCGGTCGAGAGATATTTGGTGTCGTGGCGCCCGAGCGACGACTTGCCGAAACTGGCCATCAGGTTTTTGAGAGTCTTGTAGCCGAGGAAATCGATCCCTTTCTCCGTGATCTCGAATTTGATGTTGGGCTTTTTGTAGGCTTCGGTCTCGCCCGCCTGCTGTTGGTCGTTATGACGCGCGCGCCGCGCCTGACCGTCCCGTCCGAGCAGCGCCTCAAGCTCTTCACGGTCGCCGACGGCGTTCAGATAGCCTTCCTGTAACAACCGCTGGATCAGCCGGTCGATCAATTCTTCCAGCCGCTGATCACGCGCATTGCCCTCTTCATCGAAGAGCTGGTTGTATTGCTCCTCGTCGAGCAGGCCGGAATCGCGCAGCGCCTCGCGGATCGCCCGACGCAGCCGTTCGAGCGCGTCGTCGGGGTCGAGGTCGTCGAACTCGTCGTAGCCCCAGTCCTGCGACCACCGCCGGTAATGCCGCCGGAACTGGTCCTCGAAGCCGCTGCGCAAAAGATAATCGCTGAGGGTTTCCATCAACTCTTCCAGGCTGATGTCGTCCCAACTCTGGCCCGTCCATTTGGAATATCTGGTGAATCGCATAGTAGCCACGGAGCCACAGAGACACAGAGGAAAACCAGAAAGATCAAGAGGAAAGCCTTTCTCCCCAATCTTCTCTGTGTCTCTGTGGCTCTGTGGCAAAGCCTCTGTCCCAACGTTGGACGTTTACCGTCCGGGGGCGCGCCTATTCTACGGCAAAAGAAGAAGAAATTCTTGAAATGAATTTTATCTTTAGGGGTGGTGTGGTTGTTGTGGGATCCGACTGTCTCTCTTAAAGCCCCAACTTCTTCCATTTCTCATCCACGATCCGCTTCACTTCGGCGCTGGTGCTGTTCTCTTTGGGCCAGCGACGGTCGAAGCCTTCGTCCTTCCATTTGCGCGTGCCGTCGATGCCCATCTTCGATCCGAAGCCGATCTGCCGCGCGGAGTGGTCGAGCACGTCTATAGGCCCCAGCATGAATTGAATGTCGCGTTCGGGATCGATGTTGTTCAGAACTTTCCAGACGACCTCAGCCGGGTCCTGCACGTTCACGTCTTCATCGACTACGACGATGCATTTGGTGAACATCGCCTGGCCCAATCCCCAGATCGCGTTCATGATCTTGCGCGCATGGCCGGGGTATTGTTTGCGTATCGAGACCAGCATCAGGTTGTGGAAGACGCCCTCGAACGGCAGATTCATGTCCACGATCTCGGGGAACTGGCGCTTAAGCACGGGCAGCGTGACGCGGATGATCGTCCAGCCCATCCAGCAATCTTCCATCGGCGGGCGGCCCACGATCGTCGTCTGATAGATGGGATTTTTGCGGTGGGTGACGGCCGTGACGTGGAAGACCGGGTAAGGCTCTTCGAGAGTGTAGAAGCCGGTGTGATCGCCGAACGGCCCTTCGATCCTTCGCTCCGCCGGGTCTACGTATCCTTCGAGCACGATCTCGGCGGTCGCCGGAACCTCCATGTCGATCGAGACGCATTTGACCATCTCGATGGGCTTTTCGCGAAGGAAGCTGGCGAAGATCATCTCGTCGAGGTCGTCGGGCAGCGGCAGGGTCGCGGCGAAATTCGTGATCGGCTCGGCGCCGATGGCCACGGCGACCTCCATCCGGTCGGCGCCGCGCTTCTCCTGGTCACGGTGATGCGCCGCGCCGTGTTTATGAATCTGCCAGTGCATCCCGGTGGTCTTTTCGTCGTAAACCTGCATCCGGTACATCCCACAGTTGCGCTTGCCCGTGCGCGGGTTTCGCGTGAAGACCATCGGGAAGGTGATGAAGCGGCCTCCGTCGGCTTCCCAGCATTTCAAAATCGGAATGTCGAACAACGAAAACTCGCCTTCGCGTTTGACAACTTCCTGGCACGGCCCCGACTTAACATCGCGCGGAAAGTATTTGCCCAACTCGGCCAGCTTCGGCAACATCTTCACCTTTTCAAGCAAGCCTTCGGGGGATTTGAAATCTAGCCATTCGGTCAAACGCGCGGCGACGTCTTCGACGCTCGATACTTCGAGCGCCAGCTCCATCCGCCTGCGACTCCCCAGGGCGTTGATCAAAACCGGGATCGCCCCGCCGTCCACGTTTTCAAACAACAGAGCCTTGTTGCTCTCTTTCGATTTGGAGACGCGGTCGGTGATCTCGGTGATCTCCTGGTCGCTCGAGACGGGAACGGTGACGCGTTCGAGTTCCTTGTTCTTCTCTAAAACCTTGATGAATTCGCGCAGATCGGAATAAGCCATAGGATTGCGGATTGCGGATTGCGGATTGCGGAGATTAGCCACAGAGCCACAGAGCCACAGAGTTAATTAACAGAGGATGGTCTTCACCTTTGCCGTGCGTTTCTCTGTGGCTCTGTGGCTCTGTGGCTAAGCCCTGCCGCAATCCGCAATCCGTAATCAAGGATGCCATTTATGATACTCGTAAATCGGTTCGACGCGCTTGCTCAGCCGCTCGTAATCTTCGGGCAGGTCGATGTCTTCGATCACCGCCGGCGTCGAGACCGGGACTTCAAGCGTGTCGTTGCGGCGGCTGTCTATGAATTGGCGCAGACCTTCAGGGGAGTCCTCGTCGAGCCGCATGACGTCGTCGAAATATTTCGCGGCGATAATGATCGGATGCCCGCGTTTGCCCTGGTAGGTCGGGAGCGCGACGCCTTTTCCGCCCGCGACGAAAGCGTCGATCAGAGTGTCGATGGTCTCTTTGGTGATCATAGGCTGATCGACCAGCGCGATGAGCGCGGCGTCTTCATTCGGGCTGAGTAAAGCCAGACCGGTTTTAATCGAGGAAAGCATGCCACGCCGGTAATCCTCGTTGATCGCGTACTGCACGCCGGACCCGGCGAGAGTCTGTCGGATCTCCATCTCGCGATGTCCCAACACGACGAAAATTTCGGCCAGTTGCGAGTTGCGCATCTGATGAACGCATTCGCCGATGACCGTGCGCTTGCCCCATTTCAGCAGCGGTTTGAACGCGCCCTGCATCCGGCTCGATTCGCCCGCGGCCAGAAGAATTCCTGAAATCATGATGATAGTTGCGGCCTCCTAGTCCTTCGCATTCGAGATATTTTAGCGTTGAGAGAGAGGCAATAGCTTGCACGAAGCGGGGGCGCCAATCAAGTAAACCGAATCACTGAAAACTGAGGGCGGCGAAGAAGATCACTGTGCACGTGGCGTTGAGCAGAAAGGTGATTGCGGCGGCGATAATCAAACCTTTCACGACGCCGGGCCGCCCTTTGCTCCGATAGATGGCGATGGCGGGAGCGATGTAAAGCAATTGGCTGATTCCTATAAAAATCAGCGAGAAGAAGGACGTGACGAGCATGAGTGGGATTTGAATCAAATGCAGTAGCAACGCCGTCCCAACGCCGATCACTTCTGTTCTTGGCCCTTGAACAAATCGGACAATTGCTCGAACGGCGTGTTGAAACTGTCGTGGCGGGCCGGCTGTTTGCGCTGCGCGGCGTCGCCCTTTTCCGGTTGCGACAACGTGGCGGCGGCGGCCTTCGCCTGATTGTCCTCGGCGATTGTTTCCGCCGGCGCGCACGGTTTGATCGTGCGGAGGCGGTAGAGCGGACGCTCGAACATGGGCGAAATACGCGTCCAGGCGCCTTCGACCTGAGGCTCGGCGATCAGCCGCATCATCGCCTCGACCTTCGAGTCGAGGTCGTCCAGGTAGGCCAGCATTAAGGACTCTGGCGTCGAGGGCAATTTCGGCGAGCCGTATTCGAGTTTGCCGTGATGCGCGAGTAGCATGTGCAGCAGGTGGCGGCGCAGTTCGTCGGGGAAGCCGGGAATCTGTTTGATGTGGTCGGCCACCATGATCGTCTCCATCACCAGATGGCCGATCATCTGGCCCTCGTCCGTGTAGCCGAAGGCGCGGTCGTAAGCCAGTTCGTCGATCTTTCCGAAATCGTGCAGCACTGCGCCCGTCTGTAATAAGTCGACGTCAATGCCGTCGTAATGCTCCCCCACTTTGCGGCAGAGCTTGACGAGCGAGAGTGAATGTTCGAGCAGGCCGCCGAGGTAAGGGTGGTGCATGGTCTTCGCCGCCGGCGCCTTCTTGAATTTCCGCGCCGTGTTTTCGTCCGCGAAGATGCTCTGGAGCAGGCGGCGCAGGTATTCGTTTTTGAATTCGCCGATGATGGCCATTAACTCGGCGAACATTTCGTCGACGTCGTATTTGGTGGTGGGGAAGTAATCGGTCAAACTGTATTCGCGCTCCTGGCAGAGACGCATCCTGTGGATCGAAAGTTGAAGGTGGTTGCGGTAGACGGTGACCAGGCCGCGCGCGAAGACTATGTCGTCGCGGTCGAAGGTGTCTATCGTGTCTTCAAAATTGTCCCACCACTGCCCGGTGATGTCGCCGGTCTTGTCCGAAAGCGTGATGAGCGCGAACTGCCCGCCGGTCTTCTTATTTCGCAGCTCCTTCGATTTGACGAGGAAGGTCGTGCTGATTGTTTGATTGGGGGTGAAATCGCGGATGAAGATTTTTTCCATAGGCGGAATTTATAGCCCACGCGGCTCGCCCGAAACAATAGAAAAATCCCCGGAAAAAATAAAAAGAGAGAACCGACAAAAACGGGGAGACCGCAGAGGAAGAGGGACCGCGGGGACCGCAGAGATAATGGTCGTCTCTTTTTCTCTGCGGTCCCCGCGGTCCCTCTTCCTCTGCGGTCTCTTCTTTATCGAAGCTTACGGCTTGTTGTCGGCCGCAGCCTTTGGCGCTTCCGTGGCCTTCTTCTCTTTCTCCTTTTCCTTCTTGTCCTTCTTCTTCTTACTGTTGTCGTCGGAATAGGGGACGCGTTTGATCTGCGCCGACTTCACTTTTGAATTCTCGAACTGGTAGCGCGCGTCAATTTCAATGAATGCGTCGTTGCGGAGTTTGGTCAAGTATACTTCGACCTCCTCGCCCATGTGCTGGTCAATCAGAGAGCGCCCGATGTGGTTCTGAACGCGTTCATCATCGAAGCCCAACTGATTCTGTTCTTTGCGCTGATCGACGTGGAAGATCGAATAACCTGTTTCGAGTTTGATCGGGTCGGTGACGTCGCCCGACTTGGCGTTCTCCACGACGGCTTTGACCTCAGGCTTGAGTTCGGGAATCTTGAACGTGCCCAACGACGGGTCCTTTTTGCCCGACTCACTCTCGGTGTATTTCTGCGCCAGGGTCTTGAAATCGACCGCCCCCCCGCGCGCCTGGACCACTATCTCTTTCGCGCGAGCGAGCGCCTGGTCCTGATCTTTGCCGAAAGCGATGAAGATGTTGCTGAGCGTGACTTCGCCCGGTTCGACGTAAAGTGTTTGTTTGTTCTTTTCGTAAAACTCGCGCTTCTCTTTCTCCGTCTGGCTCATCAGGAGCTTTCTGTAAACTTCCTGCCCCAACACCGCGTTCCTGGAGAAATTTTCCCCGATAATGCGCCTGTACTCTTCCATGTCAAGGCCGGCCTCGCGCATCTTCTGTTCGAGGCACTTGTCCGAGTCGCAGTTGCTCTCCTTCATGAGCAGCAGTATCTGCTGGTTGACCTGGGCGTCGACGTTGATCGAGAGGTCTTTAGCGCGCTGCACGAGCAATTGATTGTTGATCAGATCGTCCAGTAGGCGCGGCTTATATTCGTTGAATTGCTTCTCCAGCTCTTCAGGGCTCAAGTTCTTTCTCTTCAGCTCGTCGAGCAACTCGCGCTGCGCGGACTCGAAGGCCGAGCGCATGATCACGCCCGCGTTGACGCGAACAATGACCTCGTCGATCGGCTTCAGGTCGCTCTCCTGAGCGCAGGCGACGTTCGCCCCCAGCAGCGCGATTCCCAGCAACAGGGCTACGTTTATCATTCTAATATTCATAGAAAATTTCTCCTCCGAAGAAGTGGGGCGGACTTTAGCCCGCCCATGAGCAAGGCGGACTAAAGTCCGCCCCACTTCTTCATCGCTTCCGCAGCGTCGCAACGCGACATGACTGACTCCTCGGAAAATGTTTAAAGACACAGCCTCAAGGAACGGGCGGGGATGAATTACTTGCGTGGCAGTAAGGGTTCCAAGCTCCCCGCATAATTAAACCCGAGGCGGTCTCGGTAAATGTTGATTTTGGCGCGGTCCAGCAGGCGCTTGTTGAGATCGTCTATCAGTTTCTGGTTCTTCTCGCTCAACAGCTTATCTTCGATCTCTTTTCGCGCCTTGTCGAGTGGCACAGGCTCCGCGCGACGCTCAAGTTTGAAGATGTGGAATCCGTAATTCGATCGCACCACTCTGCTGATCGAACCTACTTTAAGAGGGGTGATCGCCTGTTCGAGCACTTGCGGGAGGCGCTGCGCTTCATAATCCATCAACCCGCCGTTGACTTTCGTCGGCGATTCGGAATTCTCTTTCGCCAGCACGGCGAAATCCGCGGGCTTGGCCAGGGCCTGCCGGTAGAGTTTCTGCGCCTGGTCCTCGCTAGACACGCGGATCTCACGCACCAGGAATCCGGACCTGCCCCGATAGATTTCGGCGTTCTGTCTGTAATAGCTCTCGACCTCCTGCGGAGTCACACTCACGTCTTTAAGTTTGAGGGCCTCCGTCTGGTATTTGAGCATGAGCAAATCGTTGAATATCTCGAATCGCCGTTCGTCGCTTTTAAGAGTCGCCTGATTCTGATCGGCCCCCTGCGCGTTGGTCTGCTTGTGTTGCTCTTCGAACGCGCGGCTAATCTCTTCGTCAGTGGGTTTGATGTTGTTTTTGTGAGCCTCCTGAATGATCAACTGCCGCTGGATGAATTCGTCCAGCAGTTGGCTGCGCTGTTTATCGTTTTCATCCTGGCCCTGCTCGTTCTGATTGGTGAAGTCCGACAGGCGCGATTTGACGAAGCGATCGAAGGCCGCCTTGTGCGCCGCCTCCCCGTTGACCTCGGCTATTACCGGAGAGTTGTCATCCTCCGATCCCGAAGATCCCGAATACGCTGACTTGGGCGAACTGCAAGCGTAGAAAGCGCCACAGATCAGGACGATGGCAAGCGCCGATAGTTTGACTCGCATAACCGTATTTGTCCGTGCGGGGATGACTTTGATTTTGACGTCAAATTGTACGCCTCAGCCAGTTCGTCTGCAAGGCGAACGGTTTTGCCACAGAGCCACAGAGGGGGACAAGGAGACAAGGAGACAAGGAGACAAGGAGACAAGGAGACAAGGAGACACTTGATTCTCATCTCTCCTTCTCCTAGTCCCCCTCTGTGCCTGCTGTGGCTGCGGTGGCTAGGTGTTGGCGGCGCTATGATTTCTGCAGCCGGATCAGAACTTCGCCGAGCGTGGTGAAGACCCTGTCGGCCAACATATCGTCGCCCGCGCCATCCATCCTGATTTTTAAGACGCCGGTCGGGCTGAAGCTCGCGGATTTATTCTGGTCCAGGAGCTTGAGCAGATTTCCCGGTTCGACGCGGGCCTTTTCGCCGAGCTTGATGGCGAGGCTTTCTCCGACCCGGTCGATCGAAATGATTCCCAAACGTTCGGCCTCGCGCCGCACGCGGGCGAAGCCGAAGAGGTTCTCCACCGGCATTGGCAATCGCCCGTAGCGGTCGGCGACCTCTTCGCTGATGCGGTTCAACTCTTCGTCCGAGCGCGCCGAGGCGATGCGTTTGTAAGTGCGCAACCGCTGGCTCATGTCGGCTATGTAATCGTCGGGGATGCGCGTGTCTATGCCGAGGTTCAACTGCGCGCCCGTCTCCTCCACGATCTCCTCGCCGCGCAGCTCTTGGACGGTGCGTTCGAGCATCTGCGTGTATAGGTCGAAGCCGATGGCGTCGATGTGGCCCGACTGCTGGCCGCCGAGCAGATTGCCCGCGCCGCGCAGCTCCAGGTCGAGCGCGGCGATGCGGAAGCCCGCGCCCAGGTCGGAGAATTCGCGTATCGCGGCCAACCGCTTCCGGGCGATCGGCGACAGCTCCTGGTCGGACGGGATGAGCAGGTAGGAGTAAGCGCGGCGGTTCGAGCGCCCGACGCGGCCGCGCAGTTGATAGAGCTGCGACAGCCCGCAAGCGTCCGCCCGGTTGATGATGATCGTGTTGGCGCGCGGAATGTCGATGCCGTTCTCGATGATCGTCGTGGCGACCAGCACGTCGAATTTGTAATCGACGAAATCGAGCACGGCCTGCTCCATTTCTTTTTCGCCCATCTGGCCGTGCGCGACAATGATCCGCGCCTGCGGGACGATGCGGCGGATCAGGTCGGCCACGGCGACGATCGATTCGACGCGGTTGTGAACGAAGAAGACCTGCCCCTGGCGCTGCAACTCCTGCTCGATCGCGCTGCGGATGATGTTTTCGGCGAACGGCGCGACGTTTGTCTGGATCGCCAGGCGGTCGCGCGGCGGCGTTTCGATGAGCGACATGTCGCGCATCCCGAGCAGCGACATGTTCAGCGTGCGCGGGATCGGCGTCGCGCTCATCGTCAAGACGTCCACGCGCTTCTTCATCCGCTTCAAACGCTCTTTGTGCGCGACCCCGAACCGCTGCTCCTCGTCGACGATCACTAGGCCGAGTTCTTTGAAGGCCACGTCGCGCGACAACACGCGGTGTGTGCCGATCAGAATGTCCACCGCGCCCGCCTCGACCGCTTCGACGACCTCCTTCTGCTCCTTCGGCGAGCGAAAGCGCGAGAGCAGTTCGACGCGCGCCGGGAAGGCGGCGAAGCGCGAGCGGAAGGTCTGGTAATGCTGATAGGAGAGCACAGTCGTCGGGGCGAGCACGGCCACCTGCTTGCCGTCCATGACGGCCTTAAATGCGGCCCGCATCGCGACCTCGGTCTTGCCGTAGCCGACGTCGCCGCAGAGCAGGCGGTCCATAGGCGTCGTCTGCTCCATGTCGCCCTTCACGTCGGCGATGGCCGTCGTCTGATCGGGCGTCAGTTCATATGGGAAGGCCGATTCGAACTCCTGCTGCCAGGGCGTGTCGCCGCTGAAGCCGTAGCCTTTGACCAGCCTGCGCTCGGCGTAAAGTTTCAACAGCTCCTCTGCCATGTCGCGCATCGCGCGTTTGGCGCGGGCCTTCGTCTTCTGCCAGGCGATTCCCCCCAAACGATCAAGCGCCGGAGTGTGCGTATCGCCGCTGGAATATTTCTGGACCAGGTCGAGTCGCTCGACCGGCGCGTAAAGCTTCGCGCCGTCGGCGTAAGTCAACAGCATGAACTCGCGCTTGCCACGGCCGTCGTTCCTGTGCGCGGCGCCGATCATCCGAGCGTAGATTTCGGCCGAGGTTTCGGGGCCGGAAGTGTCCAACTGAACCAGCCCCTGGAACTGGCCTATGCCGTGGTCTATGTGTACGACGTAATCGCCGACCTTCAGGTCGCGGAAATCGGAGAGGAAGGCGGCGGCCTGTGACCGCTTCGTTTTCGCCGGCCTCTCGACGCCGTGAACCGCCTCGTCGAAGATGTCGCCTTCGGTGTAAATGTTGAGGGCCGATTGCGGCAGAGCGAAGCCGGCTGAGAGGTCGCCGACGATGACGCTCGCCGCGCCCAACGCGTCATATTCGTTGAGCGCCTTGCTGATGCGGTCGGCGACGCCGCTGCTGGGCAGGACAACGATCGTTTGATAGCCGGAGGCCCATTGCCGTTTGAGTTCGGCGGCGAGATCGCCAAAGCGTCCATGCCACCGGCGCACCGCGCGCGACGGTATCTCGACCTCAGTCGTCTTCGGCTCGGGCGGGAAAAGAAACAATGGGCCAAGGTTCGTAGTCCCGCCTTTAGGCGGCAGACTCGTAGTCCCGCCATCGGACGGCGCCGACGCGGCGTCAAGGTTCTGAGTCCCGCCTTCGGGCGGCAATGACTCAGGGTCCGAGTCGTTCCGGCTGAAGCCGGGACTAAGAATGGAGTCTTTCCGGCTGAAGCCGGGACTCAAAACTACATTGACATCCTCGGTCGCTAACTCTTCCTCAAAAGCCAGCGCGGCGCTCCCTAACAACCGCAGCTCGATGCGCGTGAGATTGCCGATCCGATCGCGCAACTCATCGGGCGTCAGGAACAACTTGTCCGGCTCAAGCGCCAACTCGTCCACCGCCTCCGCGCGTTCGTAACCGCGCCGCAACTCTTCTAGAGTGGATCGAATCTGTTTCTCGACTTCGGCTGGTTCGTCGACTACTAGCGTGGTATCGCGAAGATAATCGAAGACTGAGGCGATCAACGGGCGCGCGAGCGGCATGAGGTATTCCCAACCTCGAAACTCTTCGCCCTCGTCGGCGAAAGCTGTGCGGTCGCGAAGAGCGCGTTCATACCGATCATCGCCCCAGCGTTCGCGCGCGAGTTTCGCCCATTGTCTGAAGTCGCCCGCGCCGGCGCGCTCGTCGCGCATCGGCGTAATCATCGTCTCTTCGACTTCGCGGATCGAGCGCTGCGTCTCGGGGTCGAATTCGCGGATTGAATCGATCTGATCTCCGAAAAATTCGACGCGGACCGGATTGATCGCGCGCCCGTCGTCGCCCAAACTTCCGCTCGGCGAATAAAAATCAAGAATCCCTCCGCGCGAAGAGAACTCGCCGACGCTCCCGACCGGGTCCGAGCGCACGTAACCGACCGACGCCAGGTGCTCTATCAGATAATCGAGAGGTAATTCCTCACCAACGCGCAAAGCGACTGTCGCCTGCTTGATATCCTCGACCGCGACGAACCGCCGCATCAACGACCGGGCGGTGAGCATCACGACGTCGCCTGCGCCCGCGGCCAACCGCCACAACGCCAGAGCGCGCCGTTCGAGGATTTCGGCGTGCGGCGACGCGCCGCTGTACGGGTCGGATTCCGAAGCGGGCAGTATGAAAATTTCGTTCTCGCACTCCGGGCGGTCGTGGAGATGGCAGTAGAAAAACCGCAGGTCTCGTTCGAGGTCTTCCAGATCGCTGTCTCTCAAGCTGACCACGGCCAAACGGCGCCCGACGGCGCGCTGCAGCGCTACGAGCGCCAAAGCCTTCGCGCCACTCGACAACCCCGCGATGCGGAGCAGACGCCTCCCGGCGCGCGCCTCGGTCACGAGTCGCTGAAAATTTTCATTCTCTTCGAGTCGCTGAAAGAGAGCAGACACTACAAACTCCATTTGCCACGGAGACACAGAGACACAGAGACGGGGAGAAAGAGAGATTGAGGCAAAGAGGGAAAAAACGACGCTCTATCCATGCGATCTCTCCGTCCCTCCCTCTCTCCGTCTCTGTGTCTCTGTGGCTCCGTGGCAATTCAGTCGCACAATCCGTTCGATCAGATCGGTGGTCGAGCAGCCTTCGATAAAAGGCAAACTCAATACTTCGCCGCCCGCGGCCTCTACCTCGTCGCGCCCGACGATCCGGTCGAGGTCCCAATCGCCGCCCTTGACCAACACGTCGGGCAGCAGCGCGGCGATGATTTCGCGCGGCGTAGGCCCGTCGAAGATCGTCACGTAATCAACGCAATTGAGCGCGGCCATCACTTCGGCGCGCTCGTTCTGGTTGAGGATCGGGCGCTTCTCGCCTTTCAACTCGCGCACCGAACGGTCGCTGTTGAGCGCGACTATCAGCGCGTCTCCGAGCCGCCGCGCCTCTTGAAGGTACCTTATGTGCCCGGGGTGAATCAGGTCGAAGCATCCGTTGGTGAAGACGACACGACCCCCTAGACGCCGCAGACGCTCACGTTCCGTTCGTAATTGGTCAAGAGAGAGGATCTTCGTCATAGCCGGTTCAAGCAGCCATCTTAGATGAAGCGGCGCCGGCGCCACAAGCGTATCAATTCCTTGACAGAGCAAATTACGGTTGTTAGTCTCCTCCTTTTCAAATAGCAGTAATATGTCAACTTTAGGAGTGTCACAATGAAGCGAACTTTTCAACCGAACAACCGCCGTCGCGCCAAAACACATGGATTTCGCGAGCGCATGAGCACGAAGGGCGGTCGCCTCGTTCTCAAGCGCCGCCGCGCGAAAGGGCGCAAAAGGCTGACGCCGAGCCATTACTGATGCAAACGTTGCGCAATAGCCGGCAATTTCGCAGGGTTTATGAGCAAGGCCACAGGATTCATACCCCCTTCTTTTCGGCCTTCTTTCTGAGAAACGACGCCGGCGAGCGGAGATATGGAATCACCGTCACGCGGAAAATAGGCTGCGCCGTGGTTCGCAATCGATGCAAAAGAAGGCTCAGAGAGATCGTGAGGAAGTATGAACTTTGCCCTTCCTATCCTGACGGTTTCGACCTGGTACTCAACGTCAAATCAGAACTGGTGGAAGCCGATTTCGAACAGCTTCAAAAATCGTTCGCGCGCGTGATAAGCAGGTTTTGCCATGAAATGGATCGCAGTCCATCTGCTGAAATTTTATAAATACGCGATCTCGCCAATGCTCCCTCCCGCATGCCGATTTACGCCGACCTGTTCGGAGTATACTGTTGAAGCGATCGGGAAGTACGGATTCGTAAAGGGCGCGTGGCTAGGGGTAAAACGATTATCCCGTTGTCATCCTTTCAGCCAAGGTGGCTATGACCCGGTTCGTTAAACATTGTGACACTGGCGCGGCGCCGCCGGCTTACGCGCGCGGCGCCGTACCAATGAGTTTATAGATGGAAAAAAGACTAATTTTATTTCTTGTATTGTCGGCGGCGATTTTCATCGGATGGTCGCGCTTCTTTGCGCCCCAACCGGAGACGCCGCGTACGGGTGATAAAGCGGCATTGACGACGCCCTCTCCTTCTGCGTCAGTCGCCGTTACGCCCGAAAGTCCAAAGCAACCGTCCCCTGCTCTCTCGACGCCGCCGGCGACTCAGGCCGAACCTCGTCAGATCAAGGTCAAAACCGATTACTGGGTCGCTACGCTGTCGAACAAAGGCGGCGTGGTGACCGAATGGACGATGACCCGGTTCCCTGACGGGAAGGCGATTGATCCGCCCAAAGGCGTCAACCTGATCTCCAACGAGCTTAGCCAGAAGATCGGCGCGCCTTTTCGTTTCTCCATTCCGTCCGATACTTCTCTTGAGAGTGAGCTGAATTCCGCGTTTTACAATGTGGAAAATCTCCCGGACCAGGAAGTCGCAATCAAGAACGGGGAGAAGAGAGAGATCAAGTTCTCCTATGCCAACAACGGCGTGGAAGCGACCAAGACGATAATCTTCAAAGGTAAAGGGGAGAATAATAGCTCAGGCTTCGATTTTGATTTCGTCGGAAGCGTCAGGCGTAATGGCAGCCCGGTTCAGGGGACCTACGTCGTCATCGGTCCGAACTTCGGAGACCAGAGCGTGAAGGAAATCAGCACTTACAAACACGCGCCCCAGTTGACCTACGCTGTGACTGGCGGCGGTGTGAAGAGGAAAACGGCTGACAGCCTGAAAGGCGGGGCGCCTCAGACCCCCGTGGACGTCACGTGGGCCGCGGTCGATGACAATTACTTCGCAATGGCGTTTGTGCCGTCACAACCCGCCCTGGCCGTCGGCCTTTTGAATGACAAATACGTCTCGGTCGCCGTGTCGCTCCATGACGGCGCGGTCAATCACGTTTACGCCGGCCCGAAAGACCTCTCCTTGTTGAGTCAGGTCAGCGTCGATTTCGGCATCAATAATAAGACGCCGCTGGATGACATTGTCAGCTACGGCATCCTGGACTTCGTGAGCATGGTGATCAAACCGATCGCGCAGTTCATGCTCAAGGCGCTGCGCGCCATCAATCACGTCACGCACAACTTCGGCTGGTCAATCGTCATTCTGACAGTGGCTCTGAACATGCTCTTCTTTCCCCTGCGCTGGAGAAGCTCCGTCATCATGAAGCGCGCCGCCGCCATGGCGCCGAGAATGAAAGACGTTCAGGAGCGGATGAAGAAGCTGGACAAGAACGACCCGCGCATGCTCGACCTTCAAAAAGAGCAGATCGCTTTGATGAAGGAAGGCAATCCGCTAATGGGCTGCCTGCCGCTGTTATTGCAAATGCCTTTCTTCATAGCGGTCTTCGCCATTCTCACGGTGTCAATCGAGGTTCGCAACGCGCCTTTCTTCGGCTGGATTCACGACCTCTCTTCGATGGACCCGTATTACATTTTGCCGATCGTCATGTGCGTTACAATGATCGCGCAAACGGCGTTGACGCCCTCAACGGCTGATCCGATACAGAAGAAGGTTCAATACGTCATGCCGTTGATTCTGACCGTCGCATTCTTCAGGTCCGCTCCGGCGGGCTTGGTGCTGTACTGGATGGTGGGCACCCTGGTCGGCGTCGCGCAGCAGTACATTATCAACCGCCTTAACCCGACGCCCCCGCCCGCCACCGCCGCTGACACTTCTGGTTCTGACGGGCCGGGGCCAAAATCGCCTAAGGGCAGGCCGAAATCTCCGAAGGGGAGAAAAACCAAAGAGGCTCTTGCAAATTAGTTATGACACGGGAAAATTTCGAAGGATTGAGAACTAAGGTCGAAAGCTTCGTGAAAGATTTGATCGACAAATCGTCGCTCGATCTGAGAGTCGAAGTGAGCGAATTGGAGCCGAACCACATCGAAGTCATGTTCCAGGGGTTCGACCTGCCACTGTTGCTGGGACACAACGCGGAACTGCTCGACGCGCTGCAATACATCGCCCGCCGGGCCTTCGCAGACTCGGTCGCGGCGGGGACGCAGATCGATTTCGACGCCAACGGATACCGCGACGCCCGCAAGCAGGAGCTCGAGATCATGGCTCGCAAAGCGGCTGAGAAAGTGAAAGTGACCAAAACTCCATTCGTGTTCGATCCGATGAACGCGCAGGACCGCCGGATTATTCATACGGCCTTGGTCGATTTCCAGGGAATCAGGACGGAGAGCGAAGGAGATGGACAGATGCGAAGAGTGAAAGTTCTTCCCGCCTGATAAAAGAAGATCGAAGATAGAAGATCGAGGATAGAAGATGGAACTGGCGCCTCGATCCTCGATCCTCGATCCTCGATCCTCGATCCTCGATCCTCGATCCTCGATCCTTATTCCTCATTCCTCAATGTCTTCGCAGCGATCCAAAACGATTGCGGCCATCGCCACGCCTCAAGGTTACGGTGGCATCGGCGTCGTCCGGATCAGTGGAGATCAATCTACAGATCTCGCCCGCCGATTGCTCCGCAACGGAGATCGAGCGAACTTCGATCCCAATCAGGCGTCATTCCATCACCTTATCAATCCCGAAACCGGCGCGATTATCGATGAGGCCATAATCACCTTTTTCAAAGCGCCCCACTCCTTCACCGGTGAAGATGTGATTGAAATGGCATGCCACGGAAGCCCGGTGGTCTTGTCAGAGGTTCTTCGATTGCTGACCTCATTCGGGGTCGAACTGGCTCAGCCCGGCGAGTTCAGCATGCGCGCGTTTCTGAACCAGCGCATGGACCTGACGCAGGCGGAGGCGATCAAAGACCTCATCCAAGCTCAAACGACGCATCAGGCGCGCGTCGCCGCCAGACAGTTGAGGGGCGAAATTTCGACGCGGTTGCAGCCGATAAAAGAGGGGCTGGTCGGGATGATCGTTCATTTCGAATCGTCGGTCGAATTCGTCGAGGACGATCTCGACCAGTTGAACATCAACCTTTTCCTCTCACGCATTGATCAGTTCATCGAACAACTCGGCGCGCTCGCGTCAAGCTATCGACTGGGAAAGCTCATTCGATCGGGAATCAAACTCGCTTTGATCGGGCGTCCGAATGTCGGCAAATCGTCACTCTTCAACGCCCTGCTCGGAAGAGAGAGGGCGATCGTCACTCACCTGCCCGGAACTACACGCGACACGCTGAACGAGTCGTTCGTCATCAACGGCGTCCCTGTAGACTTGATAGACACTGCGGGAATCCGGGAGACCGAAGACATTGTCGAACAGATCGGCGTCGAAAGAACGAAGACCGCGATCAGCGAGGCCGACATGATCATCGCCGTCGTCGAATCGACCTCGACTCTCCCTCATGAAGAGATTGAATTGTTCAACCAGTTCCCTGTCAGTCTCTACGCCATCAACAAATGCGACCTGGGAATCGCGCTGACTGAAGAAGCGATAAGCAAATTGTCCGGCGGCGATCGGGTCGTAAAAATCTCGGCGCTCACCGGCGAAGGTATCGATGACTTGCGGCAGGCGATCCATCGGCTAATCGCCGTCGAAGCTCAAGCCAGTATCGAAGATGCTATAATCACGAACGAGCGGCACTACTCCGCGCTGGAACATGCGCTGGCCGCATTGCGCCAAGCCAGGCAGGATCTGGCCGCAGGCTTTACCGAGGAGGTGGCCCTGGCTAATTTGCATCAGGCGCTGCGCAGCCTCGGAGTCATAACCGGAGAGACGCTCATCACGGACATCATTAATCAGATATTCTCGACCTTCTGCATCGGAAAGTAGCGCATGCCATACTTTGACGAACAATTCGACGTGGTGGTGATCGGAGCGGGACACGCCGGATGCGAAGCGGCGAACGCCGCCGCCGTAGTAGGCGCGAAGACTGCCGTCATCACATTCAGTCTCGACTTGATCGCCCAAATGTCTTGCAACCCGGCCATCGGAGGAATTGCAAAAGGCCACCTGGTCCGCGAGATCGACGCGCTCGGAGGTTTGATGGGACGGGTGATAGATCAAACCGGCATCCAGTTCCGAATGCTCAACCGCAGTCGCGGCCCCGCCGTCCAGGCGCCACGGGCGCAGGCCGATCGCGCCCTCTATCGCCATCAGATGCGTCGCGAGCTTGAAGCTATTCCCAATCTTTACCTGCGACAAGGAGAGGTCGTTAGAATTTTGGCCGAAGACGGTCGGGTCATCGGCGTCGAGTTGATGGATGGCAGGTTGCTCAGAGCCGAAGCCGTGGTCATCACGACGGGCACTTTTCTGAACGGACTGATCCACATCGGCGCGAGGCGATTTTCCGCCGGACGTTCAGGCGAGCCGCCGTCAATAAAACTCGCGGAGAATTTGCGCGAACTCGGTTTCAGAATCGCCCGCCTCAAGACCGGCACTCCGCCCAGACTCGACGCCCGTTCGATTGACTTCAAGGCGTTCGAGGAGCAACCGGGCGACGAAATCCCGACGCCGTTTTCTTTCACGACCAGGGCCATTACTCAACGTCAGATTTCGTGTCACATCGGATATACGACTCAGAAGCTACATCAGACGATCCGTGACAACATCAGTCGCTCGCCGCTCTACAGCGGCCAGATAACCGGCGTCGGCCCTCGATATTGTCCTTCAATCGAAGACAAGGTAGTCAAGTTCCCTGACAAAGATCGCCATCAACTCTTTCTCGAACCGGAGGGCTATCACACTTACGAAGTCTACCTGAACGGATTCTCGACCAGCCTCCCTGCCGATTTGCAGCGAGAGTTGGTCAACCAGATTCCAGGACTCGATAAAGCCGTGATGCTCCGCCCCGGCTATGCGATCGAGTACGACATGGTCGACCCGACTGAACTCTGGCCTTCACTGGAGACCAAGCGAATAAATGGCCTCTTCAACGCCGGTCAGATCAACGGCACTACAGGATATGAAGAGGCTGGCGCTCAGGGAATCATCGCCGGGATCAACGCCGCCAGATACGTCCACCGTCAAGATCCCGCGCTGATCGAGCGAGACTCCGCTTACATCGGAATCCTGATCGACGATCTCGTCACGCAAGGCGTGGATGAGCCTTATCGCATGTTCACCTCGCGCGCTGAACAGCGACTCAAGTTGAGAATCGATAACGCCGATGATCGGCTCACCGAAATCGGCTTCGATCTCGGAATGCTGCGGAAAGATCGTTATGACGAGTTCGTCAGCAAGAAGAACCGCAAAAATGAATTGCGGGAATATTTCCGCCGAAACACCGTCTCTGCCCGCGCCGTCGGCTATTGCCAGTTCGCCGAAGCGTCAGGCGTCAACCTCTCCGAGGCTGTGAATCTATCTCACTTGGCCAAGCGGCCTGAGGTTACAGCCGAACATCTGGTTCATATGCTCCCCGAAGATTTGAGGGAGCGATGTGGGATCGAGGAGATCACGACCGTCGTCACCGATTTTAAATACGAAGGCTACCTGATCGCCCAGGAGACTATGGCGAATCGTCTGGCCAAAGCCGGCGGTAGAACCATTCCCGCCAATCTGGAATATTCTCGAATTCCAGGTCTGTCTCATGAAATGGTTGAGAGACTCAGCCGGGTGCGACCACAAACGCTCGGCCAGGCGATGAGAATTCCCGGCCTGACGCCGGCGGCCCTCTCATTGCTCACCATACATGTCGAACTGATGTCTCGCCAAAAGGTCTCTTGATGTCACTGGAAGTCGATCAGATGAAAGACCTCCTCCGGAACCTCCCAGAAAGTTTCAATGAAGCGCAGATCGATCCGCTGTCGAAGTACTATGAGTTGGTATTGAAGTGGAACAAACGTCTCCACCTGACGACTCTAACTCGGCCTCAAGAATTCTTTGAAAGGCACATCCTCGAATCAGCCTTCTCCGAATCATTGATTCTTCCTTCGGTAAATCAAGTTTGGGATTTAGGATCGGGTCTGGGCGTTCCAGGAATGGTGATAGCTATATTGCGCCCCGACCTGGATGTGCGCCTGATCGAGGCCAGCCGGAATAAAACCCTCTTCTTAGAAGAAGCGGCTTCCCATCTGAACCTGAAAAATGTGGGGGTCATCGAATCCAGATTTGAGGCCATCGAAGGCGTCCCCGAAGAATCCTGCCTGACGGTCCGCGCAATTGAGAAGATGGAGAAGATGATTCCCGAAATCCTACGATTGGGCGCCGAGGCGTCACAAATTCTGATCTTCGGGGCGAAGGGCCTCGAAGAAAAGGCGCGCGCGTTTG
>WNFZ01001193.1_pt1 | contig 54133 bp, 61 predicted proteins | sample 5400081 | NCBI WGS metagenome assembly WNFZ01 (sample SAMN13153365, study PRJNA577476) | soil metagenome | isolation source: 80 cm soil or saprolite under grassland replicate 1 | place: USA:California | collected 2016-06-15
CAGTCGTGGGACGAGCAGCTGATATCAAAAGCCCTAGCGCCAAACTCTCCAGCGATGACTCCAATTTCGTCAAAGAAGCGGCTCAGGGCGGACTGATGGAAGTTCAGCTCGGCAAATTGGCGCAGGAAAAGGCTGCTAATGAAAAAGTAAAACAGTTCGGTAAACGGATGGAGCAGGATCATAGCAAGGCAAACGACGAACTGAAGAAGATCGCTTCGGATAAAGGCGTTCAGCTTTCGAACGATCTCGACAACAAGCACAAATCAAAAGTCGACAAGTTTGCTAAACTGTCTGGGGCCGACTTCGACAAAAAATATATCGACGACATGGTCAGCGATCATAAAGAGGATATCAAGAAATTTCAGCGCGAGTCTGAAAAAGGGAAAGATACAGACCTACAAAAATTCGCCAGCCAATCGATCCCGACACTGAAGGAACATTTACAGCTCGCCGAGAGTACTGCCCAGCAGGTCAAAACATCAGACAAGAGCAGCCAGACAAACAAGCGATAGAAGGCGCCAGCAAAATATCCATGCGATAACATATATGCGATAACATATGATGCGCGGTTTAATCATCATTGATGATTTTCTCCCCGTTTCGATGGGCTACGTGCTTTGACTCGTGCTGTTTGTTTTCATGACTTTCCTCCGTCCCGGCCACGGTTTATCAAACGACGCGCCAATTTTGGTCGACGCTGCCTGTTTAACTAGAACTTCACATTAACAGCATGCCTCGCGAAATGCCCGAGTAAGCTGGCTTTCCGGCTCGATTACGCGCGGATAACGAGCGCGTATATGGAGTCACCCGGCTGGTTTTGCTGCCTACCTTCCGAGAATTGCGAAGACGGAGAGTTCTTCTTACCGCAGTTAAGAAAAGTAAGCTGCACCTGCTTCGTCACCGCCAGCGCCATTAAATCTGCGACTGTGTATTGACTTACAGCCTGTCACTGGGCGATAAGAATCAATCCGGTAATAAAAGCTCGTAACGAGAATTAATTCTGTCCTTCATACAACCGTCATTTTACAAACTTATCTTCGTCTTCTTAAAATTAGCTCCAGAGAGGAAGCGATGAAGACTTGCATATCAAGAGTTGCAGCACAGGGCATTGTACTGATCGTTTTGATTTTACAGGCGGAAAATGTCGATGATCGGATCAAGGCAATAGAGCAGGAACTATCACAGCTCAAAGAACAACAGCTGGAGCTCAAAAAGGAGGCGACGGCAGCGGCGCAGGCGATGCCAACTTTTGATTACCGCCCTGGCAATGGGCTCAGTATCGAAGCGGCAGACAAGTCATGGTCTTTGCGGACGGGGATCGAGACGAATTTTCGTATGCTGTTCGAAAGCGACGCGATCAAGTTGGCAGGAGCAATGGCGAAATCATGGCCAGGCGTTTCAGACCTTCCATGTATTACTGCATTAACAACTGTCTGTGGGAGCTGGAAATCATTCTCGACTTGGACGGCTTTGGAACCGGCAACGGCAAAAACTCAACGAACACAGCGACGAGCAGCATACTTCACCGTGGCGCTCTGAACATCCACTTGGAGAACTTGCAGCCTTGGCTGCCGACGGCTCAGCTCGGCATGGATGTTTCGACCAGCATCGGCACCTCCCGCCAAGGTTCCAGCGCTGTCGGCACTCAGGCTGAGTATGATCTGCTCTCACGCAACAACGGTTTCGATGACGGGCGTGCTGGAACCGGGATAGTACTTAACTGGGACAACAAGCCGCTCGATTCCATCGGCATCCCCGGGAGAATTAACCGCCTCCAGCTAGCGATGGCGAGTGTCGGTGAAGGTGATGACGGCCTTCAAAGTTTTACCGACAGAAAAGATTTCGTCGCCTATCTTGGCATTGAGCCGTTCTCTGAGATTAAGAATAAATGGATATCTGGTTTAAAATTCGAAATGGGCAGTTGGTTTTGCAATGTCGACAACCGCGCGTTGGCCAACGCTTGTGGACGGTTACATATTCAGGAATTGGGCAACGGCGGGCGGCAGGCTTTGTTTGATTCAGGCGCGGGAATTGGCGACGGGCTGGCGACTTTTTTAGTGCCGGGAATAACCTGGGAAGCCGGCCCTTATACTTTACACGCTGCCGGCGGCTTTCAGCGTTATGAAGACAGAGGCGGAACCGACGGCAGAAAAAAGGGCAATGTGTTCCTCATAGGTCATGACATATTCCTATGGAGTCCTAAAGGATTCCTCACCGGCTCAGCCGGCACACCAGGATCGATTCTTTTCGGCACCCACTTCGAACGCACCGATGTTTCTTGTACAACCACGGCGCGATGCAGCAGCATCAACGGCGGTCAGTTCCACCGAAACCGAATTTTGCTGCGCGAGTGGGATCTTTTCTATTTCGTCGCTCCGCGCATGAGCGTCGGTGCTCATGTGCTGTGGTACGACGCTTCGAATCTGCGTACTGGGCGGAACCAAGCGGCGCACAATCTAAACGTTTGCAGCACGGGCGACATAAATAACGGTAACTGCAGACCGGGAATTCACGGCGACTGGGTTGATGTAATACTGGCCTATCGATACCAGTTCTAGATCGGTTCAACTGCAGGAGAACCAAGGAAAGTCATGCCTCCCCCTTGGTTCTTCAGCAGCAGCCAGTTCATATAATCGCTCTTGAGATCGGAGACCATTATTGCCATCGGTCTTGGCGCGCACATAACGGCCATCCGGTTGCATCCACCAGGCCTTTCACGCTGTCGGCGAGCTGGGTTTCGAGTATCTCTTTCAGACGCGTTTGCAGCGTCGGCTCGAGAACGGGAAAAGCGATCTCGATGCACAAGTCGAAATTGCGTTGCATCCAATCGGCGGATGCCAGCAGGTAAACCGGCTCACCGCCATTCTCAAAATAAAAGATCCGCGCGTGTTCCAGGTAACGATCAACCACTGAAAGCACGCGTATGCGCTCAGAGACCCCGGTATTCCCGGCCGCAATGGAACGCTTTCGTCTCTGGCTTCTTCGAGCACGCGCCGGTTAAATTCTAGTCATGATATTTCACGGTTGATGTAGGTGTAGTCGCGTCCATAAAGTTTTCCGCCAATTGGCAAACGTCCGCGCAGCGACATACAACGATTGCCCAATGTGCCGTGGCTGGGACCAGACTTCTTACCGCACGCAAGGGTCTCGTGTGTTACCAGTGTATGAATTTCCCGTTAACGAGCGCGCGGTCTACACAAGCGCCTGCCGCACGCGAGCAGTAGACCGAGAGAGGCCGCAAAAGCTGCGGCGCCTAGCAGCGATCCATTAGAAAGCCGCCTGTCGCTCGTGGCTCCCCGCCAGCCGCCGCTGGTGCTTTCGTATGACAGCGATTTAAAAGGATTGCCTTCACTGCGCGGGGCTGGTCGATCTTCAAAATGCTTTCGCTCGACTTCTTTTGCGAAAACCTGTTCGGTCAAACCCGGTGCGATCATGTGCACCATTACCCCGATTTTGGCACTAGCGCCGACAATGGTTTCGCGGCGCGGCTTGCGCACCAGTTCGAGCAGGGCGCGGGCGACTTTCTCTGCGCTATAAACAGGCGGTATCGGCCTCACGGCGCGACCCGTAAAATTCGCTCCCTGTTGAAATAATGGCGTGTCGATGGCCGCAGGCAAGACAGTGCAAACGTGGATATTCGGCGCATCTCGGAGCTCCATTCTCAGGCTCTCCGAAAACCCGACAATCGCAAATTTGCTTGCTGCATACGCGCTGACAAACGGTGAGCCCATTTTGCCGACGCCTGAGGAGATATTGATGAGAATACCGCTGCCCTCTTCCCGAAAATACGGCAGCACTGCTCGTGTGCCGTGAATACAGCCAAAGAGATCCGTTTCGACGACTCTTCGGTAAGCTTCAAGCGGCGCTTCCTCCAATCGCGCAAACAGAGTTACGGCAGCGTTGTTGATCCAGACGTCGATTCTTCCGAACGTCTCAACGGCTCGCCGGGCCAAGTCCTGAATCGCACGCTGGTCTGTGACGTCCGCCACCACTGCAAGCGCTCTCCGAGGTTTTCACATTCTTGTGCAAGCCGACGCAGCACTTCTTCGCGGCGTGAGCTGATCACAACGCTGGCACCAGCTCGAGCCAACTCGAGGGCTGAAGCGCGACCGATACCAGTGGACGCGCCGGTAATTACGATGACCGAACCGGCAGCGTGTTTAGCCATGGGAACTCGGTTGATCTATTTTCCTCTCTTGCTAGCGGGATGAGTCAATCTCACGCGCTGAGCTGACATTTTTAGGTTTCAAGTAACGCACGAACCATTGAACGGCCAACTCGGCAACTGCATCCAAAGTACCTGGTTCTTCGAAAAGGTGGGTTGCGCCTGGAACGATATCGAATCGCTTCTCGGTTTTGAGCTGTTCGTAAGCGCCCTGATTGAGCTCGATCACCTCAGGGTCGATCTCGCCGACAATGAGCAGTGTCGGAGCCATCACTTGCGGCAATGATTCCCATGCAAGATCGGGGCGTCCGCCTCGCGATACCACGGCAGCGACTTCGTTGGTTCGCTCTGCCGCGGTTATTAAAGCCGCGGCCGCGCCGGTGCTCGCTCCAAACAGACCGATGTTCATGCCCGCCGTTTCCCATCGCCGGGCAACCGAATCCACCGTGTCTGCCAGTCGCCGCGCTAGTAACAAAATATCAAAGCGAAACTTACCGGTTGCCTGATCGGCGAGCTGTTCGCCTTCGGTCAGCAAATCAAAGAGCAACGTCGCCAGCCGTGCTTCGTTCAGACGCTTGGCGACCAGCCGATTGCGTGGACTGTGCCGGCTACTGCCGCTGCCGTGAGCGAATATGACGATTCCCCGCGGTTCTTCCGGAATCGCCAGATGGCCTTCCAGACTAACGTCGTCCAATTGTAAGTTGACGCGCGTCTCGCGGATCACTTGATGAGCCATGGCTCCTCCTCAAATTCGGATTTAGGCCAAACAGATTGTGATACCGCTCAAAAAAATAGTAAGGAAATTGGAATTGGTCCTACGAATACAAAAAGCAGCAAAAAAGAGGCCATTCATTGTAGTGTCTGTAAGATTTCTCTGACAAACAGTTAAATTACATTTCGGGGACTGGTCTTCGACTGTGCAACTGAGGGTAATGATCTGTGTTTCTGATTTGCGACTTGCGAAGGAAAGACCGTCGAGCGAAGCGCGATTTGGTCCGCGTCAACCCGGAGCGCGTGTTGTTGGATTTTGCACAGAACGTGGGGCGGAGTGAATCGGTTGACAATGAAGTCTTCGCGTTTAACCCTAAATAATAGACACAGGACTTCTTGGACAATGTCGAGCAGATTGACACTCGCGCTACTTACACTTGTCCTCAGTGTAGCGGAAGCATCTGGCAAATCGGCGAGGAACAGACCGCTACGGTTTCGCTGCCATGTAGGACATTCTTTTACCGCAGATCCATTTTTGTCAGAGCAAACCAGTTATCTCGAACATATATTGTGGTCGGCAGTCCGAGCGGTGGAGAAGGTAAGCTTAATCCGTCAAGTGGCACAGCGGATGAAAGACGAAGGAGCGCACAATGTCGCAATGAAATATGAAGAATACGCTGAGAACGTAGACAAAGAGGTATTGCTTGTTCGGGAATTGATACTCCATGGCCATGCCACAAAACGCGCTATTGTGACCGATGACCAGGACAAAACAAATGGCAGCTAAGAACGCGGCTAGCGCCAGGCGCCCGTTTATCCACGATGTCTTTACGCTGCCGGGGATCGCGGGCCTTGCGCCTTTGGGCGAGTTGATCCGAGACTGACGGGTGAGCGAAGGGCACCCTACGAAAACCTTCGTCCCTTTGGTTGCGGCCTCGCCGCGGTGGGCTTTCGTGATGAACATTCCTCTTTGACAGATTCACACACGAAGGCACGAGGGCGGACCCACACGGGCCGACATCTTTTACGTCCGAACACGGCTCAGTAAACGATGTACGTCATAGAAGCATTTGCCTTGAAAAGCGCGCGGATTTCAGTGCGCTCCGTAAACGATATCGACCAGCTTAATATCAAAACTCAAGTCTTCTCCTGCCAACGGGTGGTTGAAATCCACAGTCACTTCCGACTCGGTGACGTCCGCTACGGTTGCGTCTACAGGCGGTCCGTCCGATTGAGGTATTGACAAGAGCTCACCTACTTTGGGCTCTAGGTCCAAGTCCGCTAACTTGCTTTTGGCGACCACGACCACGAGATCTTCTCGGTGGGGGCCAAACCCTTTTTCTACCGGTAGCTCCGTCGTTTTCGAATCACCGGGATTCATTCCCACGACCGCTTCTTCAAGACCTGGGATGATTTGACCTCCACCGATGGTAAACTGGAGCGGTTCGCGATCGAAGGTCGCATCGAATACAGACCCGTCATGCAGTTTGCCGCGGTAGTGAACCTTGACGGTATCTCCGTGCTTTGCCTGTCTCATGATTTCCTCCTTTTTCAAATTTCAAAATTATCCTAGAAATCGAGTTCCCCCAGCTCTCTTATGGGTCGCCCCACGATGGGTTTGATTTTCTCGTGCAGTCTGGACGCGAAAGCGGCATTGGAGCAGTCAATTTCGGCAAAGTAAACTTTCCCGTCCATTTCGTTGCTGAGCAGAAGCTTCATCGGTTCGATAAGATTCACCTCTCTCAAAATCCCTTCTTCTGCCCGAAGGGGACTTTCATCCAGCTCCGCCCAGCTAGGTGGCCACTGGATTTTTGGATGTTCTCTTAATCGCATAAAGCTTCTCCTTTGGAAAAAATTTTCTCTCGGGGGCCGCATGCGTCTCATCAAAACTTATTCCAAAATTAGAATCTATTTGAATCGAGCCGGTGAAGCTGAAACTGAAACTCGGGACGAAGTTTTTGAAGGATTCGACTCGAAGATTTAGAGAGCCTCTGTTTTTTGGTTACAACTCAGGTCTGCCTTTGTCAAGTAGGGTGATCTACTTGCGATCGCTCTGGCCGCTTCATCAATTAATCTTTCAGCATTCCCAAATTTTCAATCTCACGATTTACGTGCGTTTCTGTGGATTTTCGATACACCAAATCTTTGCCGTAAGGTACTTTGCCAAAACCGAAAAGGCCTGAAGCGATCCGTAGGGGAGGAACGCGACGTGCAAGCGACCAATCCAAGACGAAACTCTTTCACGCAAGGGCGCTGCGTCGTGACGAACACGCCAGAAGGCCTTGCCATTTCCCTCCGATACGGATGAAAGAAGCTCTCCAGTTTTCTATCGCTTCGGCTCCGCTGGCTCGGACACTCCTTTGATAGTTTCGCTGACGATCTTTTCTGCGCCAGAGTGGACTGCGACATCACCAAGCGAAACGATACCGACGAGCCTTTTTTCTCGATTTAGAATCGGCAGACGCCGGATCTGCTTTTCCTGCATCAATTTTGCCGCCTCCGAGACGTCTTGATCTTCAAAGCAATAAACTACCTCCGGCGTCATGACCTCGCGAACTTGGGTCTTTGTTGGGTCGCGTCCCTCCGCAGTGGCTCGGAGAGTAATATCCCGATCCGTAAGCATCCCGACAAGACGGTCGCCGTCGCTAATTGGAAGCAAACCCACGTCCAGCTGCTGCATCTTAAGCGCCGCATCCTTCAGAAAGATATCAGACGGAACGATTTCCGGATCTCGCGTCATAATTTCTGCAACTTGCATAAAAACCTCCTTGTATCTGTTCTGAGAAATTCGTTTCGCAATTAATCCTACCGGTGTCTAAGTGCTTAGATCGGCTACGTTCTTTAATAGAACCCGAGATTTCGTGGCGGAAAAACCTGTGCAACAACCACGGAGATCCCGCGACTGGCGTATTGTGGCCGCGAAGAAATCCCCAAAGGAATAAGCGCAAGGTGCATGCCAGCCATCATACCGGTTACGTCAAAGTGAAAACTTCTGACCGTCGACGTTTGCGTTCTTTTCTTCAATTCTCGCCATCGCGAAGAGCTGAAGAGATCGCAGGGATTAGGTCCATGCCATGCTGTCCAGTGGATTTTTTGATGGACTTTCCCTTGTCGCGTTTGGGCCTTTCGCTTTCGGCGCTTCGGATGAACATGGACGCGTTTTTTGTTTGGCATAAAATTCTGTAGATTTCCAAAATGCGCAGCTTTAGCCGCTGGCGGATTGCGATCAAAACCGGCCGCCCAAGAAGCCCGCAGCGTCCATAACAGTCATTTGATCTTTCACCTCCGAAGACGGTGCCTTTTTACACGGGTCTAGCTAGGCAAATGATTGACAAGATTCGTGATTCGCCTCGTCACGTTTCATTCTTTCTGTCTTTTTTCAGAGGCGCCGATGTCGATCAACGCCAGTCCGCTTTCGGGATCCATTGTGCGCCGTAGCAAGCTCGGCGATTCCACCAGGATAACCTCCAACGTCGGCCGCACATGCGCCTCCATCAGGTGACCGCCGTGGGCGGTGCCGTCGGATTTGCCGACCACCACATGGGCATGCAAGGTCGGCTCACCGTCCTTCAACGCGATATCCCCCACAAGCGAGAGCACTTCCACCTGCTCGGGGAGCGGGATGTTTTTGTAGTGCTTCTGCTCCCAGTCGAAGAAACCAAGCTTGACATCGCTCAACGCGCCGATTGCCGTGAAGTGACCGGCGGTGAAACTACGATCTGTGGTAAATTGTTTCAAACCCGCCATGACCTCTTCGCCCGTTTCGAAAATGACCGCGAAGGTTCTCTCACTACGGCAGCCGGGCGCGCTATCCTCATGGATCACTTTCGCTCGCATAGACACCTCCTGTGTTCATAGGTTTCGGCCAAACAACAGTAAGAGAGCAAAACGCATGCCTCACAGCGACCGTCAAAGTTTCTCTGTAGGAGCGTCAGAGTTGTAGCTCAAGGACTTTGCGCTAAGCTCGACATATGAAGGTGACGTTGAATCCCAGCTTGAAGCTGTAGCCAGGGCAAACCCACCGTTCGGAATTTTAGAGATGAGGAGACAACATGCCTGCTCCGGTAAGGGTTCATACGTTGGTAACGGCGTAACTCTCTGAGTCGGGAAATGGGCTACACAAATTCCCTCCAACGTCGCAAAAACGCGGACAATTTCTTGCCGGCTAACCACGATCGGTCGTTCGCAATACACCGCATAACGCGACGAAGCCGTAATCAAATTCGGAAGAAAGAATTTCACCCATACAGAGTACGCAGAGTTTATTTATTTCAAACGCTGCCTCCGCGTCCTCGGCGCCTCCGTGGGGGAAAACCCTTGAATTGTCCCGACATCGGCACGAACATATGAGAGGACGCTCATGCGATTCTGCAGAGCGAACGTTCCAGCGGCGTATATAAACAAAATGGTGTCACCCGGCATGAAACTGACATTTTTAGGTACGCGTGGCTACATCGATGCTTGGAATTCGCGTCACCGCCGGCACACCGCTACCCTGATAAGCTATCGAGGTAAAAAAGTCGTGATTGATTATGGTGAAGATTGGGCGGGCAAACTAAAAGCGCTTAAGCCTGACGCCATTGTGATTACGCATCCTCATCCAGATCACGCTTTTGGTCTTAAAGAAGGGACGCTCTGTCCCGTATATGCAATTAAGAAAGCCTGGGAAAAGATGCGAGGTTTCCCGATCGAGCAGACCAACCGTCGTTTCTTGGCGATTCGAAATGTCGAAAAAATTGCCGGGATAAATGTTGAGCCTTTCTCGGTCGTGCATTCGATCAGGGCCCCAGCGGTGGGATACCGGATTCAGGCGGGATCGGCTGCAATTTTTTACGTGCCGGATGTCGTCCGGATTTATGATCGTTCACGGGCTCTCAAGGGTATTCAGCTTTATATTGGTGATGGAGCGACGATGAGCCGGCCTATTTTGCGGCGGGAAAGGCTGACTAATCGGCTCATCGGCCATACGACTATTAGGGAGCAACTGGCTTGGTGCGAGAAGGAAGGGGTTCCTCGCATGGTCATTACCCACTGCGGATCCGGCATTGTCAAAGCGGACGAAGATCAAATCAGGGAGACGCTGCATCGATGGGCAAACGAACGCGGAGTTATGGTTGACATCGCTTATGATGGCATGGAGCTCACGCTACCCTGAGGTTACGATTGTCCCCGGGGGCAGGAGCGACAACTTGGTGTTGCAAGAATAATTGTGCTTTTTGCATTTTCGTTGCCTAGTAGATTTTAGGTGAGCCATGCCAGAACTTCCAGACGTCGAGATTTTTAGAAGATATCTAAACGCAAAGGCGTTGAACCAGAAGATCGCGCGTGTGTCCGTAAAGAACACGACAGTAACACGGAACACATCGCCGCAAGCCATCGCACGACATCTCAAGGATCATAAGATTCAATCGAGCCGACGTCATGGAAAATTTGTCTTTGGACTATTGGATCAAGGCGGTGCGGTGGTATTTCATTTTGGCATGACAGGCTTTCTTAAGTACTTCAAAGAAAAAGCCGAGGAACCCAAACACACACGGGTTAGATTTGAATTTGCTAACAGAGCAGTTCTTGGTTTTGTCTGTCCGCGAATGTTTGGTCAGGTCGACTATACGAACGACATGAATCGCTACATCGAGGAAAGACGCTTGGGTCCCGATGCTCTGGCGGTTAGCTCGAGAGAATTCAAGGAGCGGTTAGCGGGTAAAAAGAGCTCGATCAAGTCGGCCCTGATGGAGCAGAGCTTGTTAGCGGGGATCGGAAATATCTATTCGGATGAAATTCTTTTTCAGGCGCGCGTCCATCCTCAAGACAAGGTCGACCAGTTGAGTGAAAGACAGTTAAATCAGATCTACAAAATGACGAACAATGTACTCCGCAAGACGATAAGATATGAAGCCGATCCCCATCGGGTTCCTAGAAGTTGGCTCCTGCCACATCGTAGCAAAAAAACCGCTTGTCCGCGCTGTGGCAATAAGCTCCAGCGGATCACGACTAACCAGCGCTCCGCCTACCTCTGCCCGAAATGTCAGCCGCCGGTGGAAGTAGAGCACTGGAATATCTAATGCAAGGGCTAACGGCTTTTGTCGCGCTCTCCGCGCGATTCAGGACTGCTGCCTTGAAACAAACGCGTCAGCTTGTAACACTTTAACCAGATAGAGAAGTCCTGTCGATAGTTCGGGGAACCGCGTGCGTGTATTCGATTTCTAGGACACAGCAAACACCGATCTGGAGAACCAGCCAAACTCATGACTACTCTAAAGGTCAGCACGAGAAACAAAAGAGAGATTATCGACCTCACTCAACTGTGTCGAAAGGAACTCCCGCACGCACAAAACAGTGATGGAATAGGCTATCTTTTTTTACTTCATACGACCGCAGCATTGACAATCGCCGACTTAGATCCGGGAACGGATTTGGATCTCCTTGATGCCTTCGATGCTTTGGTTCCTAAACTTGACTATCGGCATCCACACGATCCTGCCCATGTGCCGGATCACATTCTTTCAGCGCTGATTGGGACATCGCTGACGGTGCCGGTAAAGAACGGGCAAATTCTGTTAGGAGAATGGCAAAGGATTGTTCTCATAGAATTCGACGGACCTCGACGGAGGGAAATTGCCTTTTCATTTATACCCGAACAAACCGGCCGCCACGATATTTCGCACTAGGATAAGCACGTTCGTCTCACTTCGCGAACGAGCTTTGGCATGCCGATTGCGGTTTCAATACACAGGTATCCCATGGCGAAGGGTTAACCACAGGCGCGCGGTCAAAATGCAAACGGAGGTTTAATGAATTCGTTGCTTGAACTGATCCAATGCGGACAGAGTTACTGGATGGATAATCTGAGCCGGGAAATTATTCAAAGCGGCGCTCTACAGAAACGCATCATCAAGGAAGGATTGCGCGGCATCACATCCAACCCGACAATTTTTAACAAAGCGATTTCCAAAAGTAGCGATTACGATGCGCAAATCAGAGACCTCGCCCGCGAAACAGCGCGGGTTGAGGATATCTATGAACAGCTCGTTGTCAAAGATGTTCAGGACGCCTGCGATTTGCTTCGGCCTGTTTTCGACGAATCGAAAGGTGTCGATGGATTCGTGAGTCTGGAGGTTTCACCGTACCTGGCGCATGAAACCGAAGGAACGATGCAGGAGGCGCGCCGCCTGTTCAACGCAGTTGACCGACCCAATGTGTTCATAAAGATTCCGGGAACCGCCTCGGGTCTGATCGCCATCGAGGAAATGCTTTACGAGGGCGTCAACATTAACATCACCCTGCTTTTTTCGGTTGAACGCTATGAAGCGGTCGCGAAAGCTTACCTGACAGCCCTGGAGCGGCGAATCGCACAAAGCAAGCCCGTTGATAATGTAGCTTCGGTGGCTAGCTTTTTCCTGAGCCGGATCGACATTCTAGTCGATCAGCTCTTGCAACACCGCATGGCGCAAAAGAATGGGCCGGCACAGGCATTGATCGGAAAGGTGGCGGTTACCAATGCGAAACTGGCCTATCATAGTTTTAAGAAAATTTTTTCCACTAGTCGTTGGAAAAAACTCGAAGACAAGGGCGCGCGTGTGCAGCGGCCTCTTTGGGCTAGTACGAGTACCAAGAACCCTCAGTACAGTGATGTTTGTTACGTCGAGCCTCTCATCGGTCCCCACACAGTCAATACGATGCCTGAGGAGACGATTGCCGCATTCGCGGATCACGGTCGGGTGAAGAAAAATACTGTCGAGGAAAATATTGTGGAAGCCGCTCAAAACATGGCTGAACTTGAACGACTCGGGATCGATTTTAGATGCGTGGCTTGGCAGCTGGAAAATGAGGGGGTGCAGAAATTTATTGATCCCTTTGCCGAGCTAATGACAAATATCGCCACAAAATATCAACGCTTAGCCAGCTAAGGACTCGGATGCGTGCGACCTCATTTCTCATGTCTGGTTTCCTCTGATGGGCGGGAAACAGGCGGTCTCAGATCAATTTGGATCGGTGCTTGATTCCCCCCTACGATCTCCAAAATAACCGTCGGCCGCGGCGCTGGCAATCGCCCCCAAGCAAGGCGCAGTTCCTGCTCCTGTTGGCTAGCGCTGACCGCCGATGAAAGGCCGACAACTGTGCGGGAAGAGCGAAGCTTGTCGGCCGCTTGAAGAATAAGGGAGTACGGCTCCGTACCGGCCACGGCGACCAACGACACCGGTTTGCCCACCTTTTCTGCGAGATGTACCACTCGACTGAAGACTAGAGTCTCGTAATTGTCGACGACCTGCTCGGCCTGCATAGCCAGATGTCTGTCCTCCTCGGCGGCGTTAACGTTTACAGAAAGCACGACTACGTCAACTTTCTCCGGATCGAACTCATCCAACACTTTCTGCAAATGGCGCAAGCTATTCGGATCATGCACCGGGACCAGGACATTGCCAGGTCGCACCTGCAACGATGCTGGAGAAAGATTCTCCCGGACCTCCAGGCGGAATCTTTCTATTTCTCCTTCTTCCATTATGCTGCGCGCTTTGCCTTGTGTGCCTTTTCGTTTCTCAGCCTGCCGCCGCCTTTCAAAAATAGTAAATGCAGCAAAGAACACGAGCGTGAAAGTGATTCCTGAAATCGTCGCTGTCTTCTTGGTCAGCGCGTTAATGCCGGCCAGCAGGAAAAGAGTCACAGTAATGAAGGTCAGACCGAGAGGCACTTCGATTCCTCTGATGCGGAAATTCAGCGGGACTCGCCACCGCTGCACATCGGGTTCCGTGAAACGGAGCACGACGACGGCAAGGGCCTTCATCGCAAAGCTCCACACGACCCCGAACGCGTAAGCCTCGCCCAAGCTATAGACGTTGCCACGGCTGGCGATGATCGTCAGTAGCTGCAGAATGACGATCAGATTGATAATCCGATGGGTGGTGCCGTGCTTGTTGTGCGGCTCCCTGAACCACTCTGGCAGGACACCGTCTTCGGCGACTCGATTGAGCACGCCGTTGGAACCGATGATCGCGGTATTGACTGCTCCGGAGAGAATCAGCGTGCCGACCAGTACCACAAACGCATGGAAAGCCAGCTTGAGGCCGGCCGGTCCAACTAGAAAAATTGAAATGCCGCTGATCAGGTTATCGAAGTACTGGCTTCGCTCGGCGTCGGGGATAATCATCACGGCAAAAAAAGACACTAATGAAGTGAACACCAGACTATAGACGAAGATCACGAAGCCGGTACGAATCAGGTTTTGATGTTTGGGCGCCGCGATTTCGCGGTTGACCTGGGCCAAGCTTTCTTCACCGCTCATCGCCAGCAACGAATGGCCGAGACCGATGAGAATGGCGACTATCGTGATGCTAGGAGCGATCGTCCCTCTCAGCTATCCCAACGACTCGTCGCTGAATTTTAGATTAGCGAGTGTGGGCGGAGGGATGGGCTGATACCCTTGCGTAAAGATTGTGATGACGCACCAAATAATCAGGATCGCCACCATCACTGTGGTGATTTGCATAATCCGCAGCGCCCGGGTGCTGGAGAAGGGAATACCAATACGGTTGGTGTGCCAGAAGTAAAGTGTAACGAGGATAGCGAATGCGACCGCAAAAAGTGGGGTGGGCACATGTATCCACGGAGCACTGAAGTATTTCCCTGACTCATTGATCAAACCAGCCAGGTATAGACCCGCGCTCACGGCACTGATCGGTCCGGTCAAGACATAATCAAACATCAGAGCCGAGACCGAGAACTTGGCGGCGGTGCTCCCCATCGCCTCGCGCACGACTCTGTAAACACCGCCGCGCACAAACATGCTGCAGCTCTCGATGTAGACCGCCCGGACAGCGTAGGAGAAGAGCATGATGGCGAAAATAAACCATGGCGCCGCTTTACCGATCGCCTGCTCCGCAATCCCGCCGACATAATAGGCCGAAGAACCAAGATCACAGAGAACAATGGCAGCGGCTCTCCAAAAAGAAACGAAGGAGAGCATGATGGTGACTGGAACGATGAATTTGTTTAGAGCCGGAGGCGCCGAGTTCTCCATGTCTTCCAATCTGACATTAGGGCACTTTTTTGAGAAGATTAAGAGTTGCGGCATTTGGCATTTGTTGAAAAACACCCGCTCGTTTCGTAGTGCTTCTCGTAGTTCTCGTTTTGATGACTACGTTCCGTTAACTCGGTGTCGAAGTAAGTACCAAATTCGACCTCCGCCGAACCTCTGTCCGAGGAAGAGCTCGGTCTGGCCGTTCGAAATATCCCAGTCCAAAGTTCTCACCGACTTTGACGCTTTCTTGACTCTATTAGGCAGAAGTTTTTTAGTTTATTTAGGCAGCCATGAATCTTTTGACGTAAGTCGTGCTCACTCAAGAACATGTTTAGATATCGTCCCCTTATCCAAGTAGAGGATTATGAGCCTTTCATTGGCGCTGAAGCAGTCGAGCGCATTCGTCAGAAAGCCAAGCCGCTTCAGGGTCTTCATGTAACCCACGTGAATTCCACTTATTACGGTGGCGGGGTGGCCATGCTGCTGGATTCTTTGACGTCCTTGATGAGCAGCGTGGGAATCAAGACGGGATGGAGAACGATTCAAGGGGCGCCTGATTTCTTTAGCATCACCAAGAAAATGCACAATGCTCTCCACGGCGGTGATTTCAATCTGACCGAAATGAAGATGGAAATCTACGAAGACGTGGCCTACAAAAACGCGATTCGAAACCACTTAGAAGCCCATGACTTCGTCATAATCCACGACCCGCAGCCCTTGCCTATGATTATGCATTACAAACGAAGAGGTGCTTGGATTTGGCGCTGTCACATCGATCTCTCCAACGCAAATAAAGAGCTCTGGAATTATCTCAGTCCGTTCATAGAGAGGTACGACGCGGTGATCCTTAGCATCGAGGAGTACCGGCAGAATCTCAAAACGCCGCAATTGTTCTTCTTGCCAGCGATTGATCCCTTCTCGATCACAAACAAGGAATTGACGGATGATGAGGTCAGGGAGCGCTTGGATCACTACGGCATTAGAACCGATCTGCCGATAGTGCTGCAAACTTCGCGCTTCGATCGTTGGAAAGATCCTCAAGGCGTTATCGAGGCTTACAAACTAGCGAGCCGTGAAGTTGACTGCTCACTGGTATTACTGGGCAACGTCGCCATGGATGATCCGGAAGGTCAACAGGTGTACCAATCCTTGTTGAGCTTTCAGGGCGACCGAATCCGTATTCTCTCGCACGAAGATACGGCGTTGGTGAACGCCTTACAGCGGCGCGCAGCTGTCGTACTGCAAAAGTCAATTCGCGAAGGATTCGGCCTGACCATCGCTGAAGCGATGTGGAAAGGCACGCCTGTCATCGGTGGAAATGTCGGCGGCATCCGATATCAGATCGAAGACGGGGTAAATGGGTTTCTAGTCTCTTCTGTAGAAGAAACAGCGGCGCGGATCGTTCAGTTGCTCAAGGACGAGAAACTGCGGCGGCAAATGGGAAACAGGGCGAGAGAGACTGTGAGGGAGCGGTTTTTGCTGACCCGACTCCTCGAGCAATACCTTGACTTGTTTGGCTCGTTTGAGACGATTCACCGGCTCAGGCAGAAATAGCAAGGTGAGGCAACCGAGAACTCGCGCAATCTATCGCAGTCCGGAAATTCATCGTCACTAAAAATTGCTCTCGAGGAGGGCTCGCATCCACAGGATGCTTTGCATTCGAATCAGTTCCCGGCCAATCGGCCTTTACAAATCTTTTCGATGCGGTGGTGGCGGTGGGTTACCGGGCGGCTTGTATGGCACGCCCTCCTCTTCTGACAAATTGACATCTTCCGTGCCGCCGTAGGGTTCTTGATCGGGAATCTGGCCCGGTTGGCGCACTTGAGCCGATTCAATTTTTGAGCGGTTATTGCGTTCCCAAGCAAGCCTTTGAACATCGAGATTGTCAACAATTTCTTGAATGCCGGCGACGTCGGTCAAAATATTGAGGAGCACGTCATGTTCCGATTCGCTCGGCAGGGCTCCTTCGAGATAAACAACGCCGCTGCGAGCCGCGATTTGCAGTTCATGCATATCGACCTGTTCGTCTTCGCGCACCAATTCGGTTAAATGCTCCGCTAACTCCTCATCGTCGAGCTCTTCCAGATCGGGAGGCAAGCGTGCGGCTGCGGCCGCTTCGTCACCGTGCTCCGTTTCGCCCAACTGGGTCTCCACCCACTGGGAACATTCGCGACAAACGGTTGTGGTCGGCATAGAACGAAGCCGCTCCTCGCCGATGGGCTTGCGACAATTCGCGCAATTGCCGTAAGTGCCTGCTTCAATCCGCGCGAGAGCGTCATCTATGTCGCGAAGCCGCCGCTCCTGCTGTTCGTCCAATCGCTCGAGCACCCGGGAATCGCGCTCCTGCTCTGCTTCTTCCTCTGGCTCTGCCTCACGAGTTTCTGAAATCGATTGGAGTGCCTGGTCATTCTCGGCGGCCTCCTTAATGAGCGCTCGGCGTTGTCTTTGTAATTGATCGCTGAACTGCCGTAAGAGATTTTTTTCCATCTGTTCTCCCAAAAATCAAAGCCACCAATTCGTACGTTCGACGTGTCACCATAGCTGCGCCGCAGCCAATCGCGGCCGTGAAGAATCTCCGATTCAGAAAGCTCGCTTTCTCTCCGGCGCTATCTCGCGTTTAAAGACGCCCATCAGCTTTCCGTCCGACGGAGGTAACGAAAATGGCGCCGCCGCCCTTCTGATCCAGAAGTTCTATTGCGTCTTCAGCCGCATAGTACGGACGGAGCGTCGGCGGCGCGGATTCCATCAGCTTTTCTGCGGGACGCGTGGGATCATCCTTCCACGCGGAGAAGATACAATGCAAAAAAATGCAGCAACTTCTGCTTTTGGTCCGTCCGAAAAATGCGACAGTTGAAAGGCGACTTCAGACAAAACACAAACCACCTCACGTCTAACCACTCTACATTGTCCTTTGCTCGCCTCGGTCGGCTAGTTCATGTACGCCTTGTTGATTTGCGCAGTGGGCGCAACAGTAAAAGTCTCCGTTAGCCTCTACCCCGTGCCCAATTACCTTACAGCCGCAGTGCGCACACTCCGGCGCCATGGCCTGAATTGCGCACTCAAAGCTATCAAAAACATGCGATTCGCCCGCTGCAGTAATCTCAAATGCCTTGTCATACTCGTTGCCACAGGTTTCACAGCGTGCCATTGTTATTTCCTCCTTCCTAGTTAAACAACATTGGCTCTCGTAAAATGATTATGCATCAGATGTGCCACAACCCTGCTGGAGCTTGTCAACCCCGAAGCTCAAAGGGGGAGGATCAGGTTATCCATGTTCGTGAAGTCAAAAACGGAAACTGTGATTCTGGATTTCAATAATCCTCTCGCCGGGAAAACTTTGGATTTCAAGATCTAGGTGTTGGGCATCCAACCGGGGGAATCCTAATCGGTTCGCCTCGCTTCGTCCAAAGGTTTTTTTTCGCCTCTGACGGTTAAGGGTGAGTTGACCCGGCGTTAATGAATCGGCATGCTACGGGGGCGGACAGCAATTTTTTTTGTGGACATAGGAATGAAGTCAGGAAGACTGCAATGACTAACGATTACGTCCGGGCACGGGAACGCATGGTGGAGGAACAACTTGTAAGCAGGGGAATAAATGACCCTCGAGTGCTTGGGGCGATGGCTAAGGTACCCCGTCACTTGTTCCTTGAAAGCGAATTGTGGGACCATGCGTATGAAGATCATCCGCTGCCCATCGGGGCGAACCAGACAATTTCGCAGCCTTATGTGGTAGCACTTATGGTTGAGGCGCTTGAACTCAAAGGAGCGGAAAGGGTGCTTGAAGTAGGAACCGGCTCGGGTTATGCGGCGGCAGTGCTGAGTGAGCTATGCGCCGAGGTCTTTTCTGTCGAGGTGATGGAAGAGCTTGCCTTGAAAGCCCGCATCCTCTTAAGGAGCCTGGGCTACAGGAATGTGTCGCTTCTGGTCGGCGACGGAACTCTTGGCTGGGAGGAGCATTCTCCTTACGACGCGGTGGTCATTTCCGCCGCTGCACCGTGTATTCCCCGTCCGCTTGTTGAACAATTAAAGGTACCCGGCTATCTCGTATTCCCAATGGGCGAGGAAGAGCTTCAAAATCTGGTGCGGATTCGTAAAGACAGAGCAGGAATTCGAGAACAATACTTGGGCGACTGTCACTTCGTAAAGCTAACCGGAAAGTACGGGTGGGAAGATTAGGTCAGTTGGGTTATGCAACAAGCGTAAGGCCTAATTTCGGTCAACTATTTCCAACCATTTTAATCTTCTTTCTTTTTGCTTTTTGGTCGGATCGGCACGACCGGGACTTTCAGGCGCTCGGACCGTCCCTGGACGAGCCGGTCGGTCATCTCGCTAAAAAACCGCTCGATCATCCTAATCAGCACCTCGTTATTGGATGCGAGGACAAGCTCAACGTGATTACGCAACTTGGTCCGGACGATATCGATCGGTATTTGGTTTTTGCCGCGGGGTAGCTTTGAAATGTTCTTGGACATAGTCAGACCGCCAATGATCGGCATGATGGCGCGGAGCTAGACATCTCGAAAATCCAATCTGTCGCTGGTGTGATGTCCTTTGGCCTAAGGTAATCCTTAAAACCGTGGGGGGGCTTACTGCAGGACAGACCAACGCCCCACCGCGACCATAGACTTGAGCGCCCGGTCAAGGGTACGAACACGTTCTTCGTCTGTTATTGACTCGTCAAGCTCATCGATGCACATATCGAGCACATTGACGATCATTTTAAGTACGTCTTCGTTTACCATTTCCTCAATGGGCGTAGCGAGAATTTGCTCAAGCCGCTCCTCATCCGTTTTCGTCTGCGTTGCCTCTACGGCGGGCATATTGGCTGTGGCTTGATTTGGCGAAAGCGCGTCCTTTTCAATCAGCTTTTCTGCAATCGGATACAATACTTCGTCCAGAATTTGAACCGCTGAGTCATCACCATACTTTTGGCGTAGCTCGGGCTCTGCCTGCCGGAGCATCTCTAAAAGCGCCTTCTCACATAGATTCGTTTCCATATTCGGTATGTCCTCTTATCTTCATGTTTCTTGGTATCGGTTGTTTAGAAATCGACTTCCCCCACCTCTCTTATGGGTCGTTCCACGATGGGATTCTAACTTGAAGAACTTGACAGGTTCTTTTGCGCGCTTGTCAGTTATTTTCCAAATCAGTCCCGCCACTATCATTGGCTATTGCCGGTTTCATGCCGTCGTGGCTCACGCGCGCCCGTCATTTCGATTTCGCTGGGAAACACATATAGGGATGGACCGCTATCCCATTCTACTAGAATCAGTCGTCGCTCCAGATTTTCAATTTCGTAAACAATAGTGCCCTGGTTATCAGGCTCAATAGTTACTCCGTGATCACGGATCAATTTTTTTGCGCGACAACGAATTCCTTTTCTTTTCGTATCTATCATGAGTAATGCCTCCTCGCTCGATGTATTGCTACCGGAGGCCACAGGCGCTATCTGCTCGCGAAGGTTATAAATAATAGATGACGGAGCGCGGAGCGGCTCACCTGAGGATAGTCGACGCTGGAACCTAAACTTTTTGAGGCAGATAACAACTAACGAATGATTAAATTAAATAACGAGCCATCGATAAAAACATAACACGGGCATTTCGTGTTGCAACACGGCGCCGATCGTTGAGTCGCGATAGAAAACAAACTAACTTGCCGAGAAACCAATCGGAGATTGCATGACAATTGCGGACAGGCACCGGTTTAATTCTAACCACAATATTTCACCGTTGAAGCATGCGAGTCACAATATTTTTCCCGCCAATGGGTAAACGTCCGCGCAATGACACAGACAACGACTGCCCAATGTGCCGTGGATGGGACCAGACTTCTCCTACCGCCCGGAAGTCCGCGTGTTACCGTTGTTGAATTTCCGTTAAAGAGCGCCCAACTGCATCTGTCTCGTGGCGATTAAACCAGATTCAAGCTTCGCGAAGGCGTAGACGCGGTCTCAAAATTGCTGGACGAATATCATCAATGAAACGATTTTTCACCGCTATCAGTAATACGGGTGATAGAAAATTCGTGCCTGCCGCCGGCAAGGATTGGCGTCATACAATTCACGGATTTGGTTTGGATCGGTGGCAGGCTCAGTCAATATTTGCGCTCAGCGCATGTATCCTCACCCTGAGCCTTTTTAGCGTCGACTTCATGTGGGCGGCCACAGTATTGGAAAATTTCGAACAGTATGGCAATAACGGATTTCCGTCAAAATGGCGCGCCAGCAATGATGATGCAAAGACCATCTATCGAATCGAATCCGAGAGCGGCAATCACTTTCTCCGCGCGCGCGCCGATAACAAAGCCGTACAAATTGGTCTGGAGCATACTTTCGATCCAAAAAACCAACCGCGGCTGAAATGGCGCTGGCGTGTTAGTCAAATGCCTCCCGGTGCCGATGAACGCGTCTCGGGTAAGCACGATGCTGCAGCTCAGGTATATATAATCTTCGACAACCAGGTACGGCCGCGAGTAGTAAAGTACACCTGGAGTTCCTCTTTGCCGGTCGGAACGCAGTTCACCAGTCCTCTCTATAGCCGCAATAAGGGAATCGTTCGGCGTAGCGGGCAGCCGGACCCCAAGCGCTGGTACGAAGAAGAGGTCAATTTTCTTGAAGATTTCAAAAGACTATTCGGCGACGAACCCGGCAAAGTTCAGGGCATTGCAATTCTCACCAGCTCGGACGCCACAAAAACAACGGCCGGGGCCGACTACGACGACTTCGTTCTCTTGCCTTAAGAATCCAAATTTCAACCCCAGGTCCCATCTTTCCGGGACGCGATTTGGTTCAGTTCGTTTTTCCAAGAGAGCACCCGCGATTTCATCTCAAGTTAACCTCTTATTCACCCCAGCGTCGCAATTCTGACCGATATTGTGCGTATGAAAAAGAACGATGTTCTTACTGGCAGTACGCCAGTTTCCACTGTGTACCTGTGATCGAAACAAATGGATGACTATCGGTGACTACAATACAACATCAATATATAGAACGGGATTCGGGAAAAATTTGTTCGGAACGTCTCTTCGCGGATCCAATCATTAATTATCTGTATGGCGAAAAACGCGAACGAGCGTCCTATCTCTACCGACTCGTGGGTAGTCAGTGGTTCTCAGCCTTTCTCGGCTGGGCCAACTATGATTTTCCACTCGGACAAAACATCTCAGGGATAAAACGTTTTTTACGAAATTGCGCCGTCGATCTATCCGAGTGCGTGGACAGTCTTGAATATTTCGACACTGCGCGAAAAGTCTTCGAGCGTCGGATTGCCTACTGGCACTGTCGTCCCATGACTGACAATGAGCTCTCGATCGTCTCTCCGGCGGATGCCAGAGTGTTACTTGGCTCTCTCAAAAATGATTCGGCATTTTTTCTAAAGGGCAAATTCTTCGACTGTGAAGAGCTCTTAGGCGTCAACCAATTCGATTGGCCGGCTGCCTTTCGAGGCGGCGATTTTATCATCTGCCGGCTTACTCCGGAAAAATATCATTACAATCACACTCCGGTTGCGGGCATCGTTCGCGACTTCTACGAAAACGACGGCCGCTACCACTCCTGCAATCCCGGCGCCGTCGTCACGTTGGCGACGCCATATTCCAAAAATAGAAGAGTGGTCACCATTATCGATACCGACGTGCCCGGCGGAACGAATGTGGGGTTGGTCGCCATGGTGGAAATCGTCGCGCTGATGGTCGGCGACATCGCCCAATGCTTCAGCCGGGTGGAATATCAGGCGCCGCAACCTATTAGAACGGGAATGTTTTTAGATCGCGGTTGTCCCAAGAGTCTTTTCCGTCCAGGCAGCAGCACGACGGTACTGTCGTTTCAAGAAAACCGTGTGCGCTTTGCCGACGATCTCATTGGCAATTTGTATCGCGCAGACATCGAGAGCCGCTATTCCCTGGGACTAGGCAGGCCGTTGGTCGAGACCGACATAAAGGTCCGCTCCACCATCGGTCAACGAAAGGAAAAGGAGAACTCTCATGATCTCTAACGAAATCTTCGTGCTGTCCTTAGCCATATTTCTGTCGGGCCTGGTGATTTGGGCATTCAAACGTTTGCCGGATGAACGATGGCAGTTTCTTGCCTCCGTGCCGATCATGAAAGATGCCGGCGGAACTTGGCACGGGCTCAACTTTACCTACTACGGTCTGCTGACCGCGAACGCTCTGGTATTCGGATTGGGGTTATTGATCATTCTCTTTGGCGCGCTGCACATCCCAACCGTCATCACGCTTGCGTTCATCGTCAGCGTGCTGGCCATCTGTTTGCCGGCGGCGAGATGGGTAGCGATGCTCGTAGAAGGCAAACAATGCACCTTCACGATTGCCGGCGCGTTTTTTGTCGGCATTTTCGTCGCTCCCTTTGTACTCTACTCGCTTAACGCTTACTTGGCGGCGGCCGGCTACCCCGCTGTGCCGATTGTGCCGGTGTTGGCGGCGATCATGGTTGCCTATGCTTTCGGCGAAGGGCTCGGCCGCCTGGCCTGTATTAGCTTCGGCTGCTGCTATGGCGTCGCCTTATTTGATACCCATCCGCTTCTACGGCGCGTGTTCGATCACTGGCACTTTGTTTTTTACGGGAGCATGAAAAAAATTTCCTACGCCAGCGGATTGGAAGGCAAACAAGTCGTGCCGATCCAAGCGATCACGTGCCTCCTGTATGTCGGTGTCGGATTGGCGGCTACCCTAATGTTTCTGAACGGCGCCTACGCGCTGGCTTTTGTTTCTAGCATGACCGTGACTCAAGGTTGGCGGACTCTGTCCGAGCTTTTGCGCGCAGACTATCGCGGCGATGGAAAAATCTCCGCTTACCAAGTCATGGGCATGTTGGCGATCGTTTTCGCTATCACGGTCAGTAGCCTCTTGCCGGCGGACCGCATGCTCGCTCCTGAATTGGCGGCCGGTATCGAGATAGTTTGGCGCCCCGAAGTTTTTCTCCTGCTCCAGGCGATTTGGGGCATCGTCTTCATCATGTTCGGTAAAAGCATGGTCACCGGGGCGCACATCTCCTTCCACCTCCATCATGATCGTATCTAGCTCCCGCCTGCCGTTGCCATTCTTGCCGACTCGCCAATTGGCGGTGTGAAATGAAGCTCTATGCAAGATAATGGGAATGCCTCAGGACAAGCTCTGGAGAAATCTTTCTCTGGTACTCAAAGATGAATCGCAAGTGGACCGTTCATCAGTCACATCGCTCAACGAGAATCACGCCACAAAAAATTCAGCATGATCTGCGCGCAAGCATCAGAAGCTTCGACATGCGGTAGATGGCCGATATCGGGAATAACGACCAGGTCCGATTTTGCGATTCCTTCGCGATAGGCTTTGGCGTGTGCGACCGGTACAAAACCATCACGCTCGCCCCAGATAATTAGCGTTGGGGTCGACACGCGATAAAGATATCGACTCAGCCTTGGATTATCAGGAAATTGCCAGGCAAACCGCGCCAATGTCCGCCTGGCGAGAATCGTACTCACTATGGCGTCGGCCTTGGGGGTGTCAGGAATAGTTTCGATTGCCACCGAGGAGTTTGGATCGCCGAACATCGTCTGTCGCATCGCCGCCGGATCCAGACTCAAAATATCAGCGGCCGGCGCGTTCGCCAGGCGTAGACCCAACGCGTCGATAAGAATGAGACTGCTCAATGTCTCGGGGTAGCGCAGCGCCCATTCGGCCGCGAGCCAGCCCCCGAAAGAGGCACCCGCAAGCGCCGGGCGATCGACACCAAGCGTTTCGCAGAAATCGCGATAGTGAAAGAGCAGATCTTCGATTTCGTCGAAATCATCAAAATGATCCTCCGACCCGGCAAATCCCGGATGAATCGGTACCAAGACTTCGTGATCTGCCGCGAGCCGCTCGTGCAGTGGAAGCCACGTCGGGCAAAATGAATCATGGAGAAACAGCAGCCGCGGTCCAGCCCCGCCGCGATACAAACGTACGTTTCGTCCTCGAACGGTTATGGTTTCTTCTTTACATCGCGTCATCGATACCTCTTTACACGCGAAAACTCCGGTCCGTCTAACAGCGCGGCTTCAATCACATCAATTGCCAATACCTTATACAAAAAGTGTTGCACTTCGCGGCAAAAAGTTTCATGCTCTTCTCAGTGTATTCGCGCGGCGCGTTGCCGACGGAAAAATTTGCGATCAACAAACCGAAGCCGACTTTCTGCGCATAATCTTCAAGCCGTTGGCGGACCGTTTCCGGGCTACCGACGATAACGTATCCTGCGTCGTCAACCTCTTTCCATGTGGAGAGATTCGACGGTCGTGATTCGAGCCGACGTTTCATCATTCCCATCACGCTTGAAACCGAAGTGTGCCCCGGCGGTACGGCATACTGCGGTGTCGTCTTTAATAAATTCCTCGCGTAATACCAATAATGCGGCTCGTATTCGCGGCGCGCTTCCTCGTCCGTCTCACCGACATAAATACCGATGCCCCAACCGATTTGGCTGTGGCGCACCGTGTACCCGGCCTTGTCGCAGCACGCGGAAAAATATTCCGCAGCTTGGCGGCGTAATTCAAACGGCGCCAATGTCGGCAGCACCATGTAGGTGTATTTCTTTTCGGCCACCCACTCCATGGTTTCAGAGCTGCCGGAGCCGGGAATCCAAATCGGCGGATGGGGTTTCTGATAGTCCTGGGCCACACATTGATGTAGCGGAACCGATAGTGCTTGCCGTCCCAGCTGAACGGGCCGTCAGTGGTCCAGCTCTTGATAATCAAATCGTGCGCTTCGTGAAATCGATCGCGAGCGTAGGTCGGATTTATTTTATAAGAAAAGTATTCCATGCCGGTACCCACGACCATGCCTGAAACCACTCGTCCCTTGGTAATGACGTCGAGCATGGCGATTTCTTCCGCTACCCGCTGTGGATGATCGTAGAGCGGCAGCACGTTGCCGAGAATGACCAACTTCGCCTGCTTTGTCCGTCGTGCCAGGCAGGCCGCCATGATATTCGGCGAGGGCATACCGCCGTAGGCGGTTTGATGGTGTTCGTTGACGCACACGCCGTCGAAGCCGAGTTGATCGGCGAGCTCCAGTTCGTCTAGATAGCGGTTATATAGTGGATGACCCAACTCGGGATCATAGAGCGTGTTCGGACACGTCACCCAGGCCGTCTTATGCGTCTGAGAAAAATCATCCGACAGATACGCCCACGGCATCAGATGAAAGCAATGAACTTGCATAATGATCCTAACAGCGGTTACTTGGCATATGGCTGATAGCTTATGGCGTATAGATAGAGCCACGGAACCATACGCTATAGCCCATACGCCATAAGCCAACTGCGGTCGCTAAGGCCTCCAGCCCGCTTTCTTAAGCTCCGCGTCTACTTCCACGGCCATGCTCAAATCGAAGACCTCCGGAATTTCCACTTTGCGCTCCATTTTTCTCGCTTCGCGCCCGCTCGATGACCTTTCTCATGTTACTTTGCTCGAAGCCGCCGCCGGGATTGTAGCGACGCATTTCATCCTCATAGGTTTCCCGCGCCGTCCTCCGATCGTCGATCCGCAATACTTTTTGAATCACGTTGAGAGTTTCCTCCGGCTACTGGCCGAAAAACAGATGCCCTTTCAAGAGAGCTCGAAGAAACGAGCGTGTCACGGATTTCTCGTTCGTTAACATTTTGTTTTTCACGATCAACGGATGGGACACGTAGGCGGAGGAGTGTATTCCAGATTCCGAAATCCATCTTGCATCGCCGCCAAAGCATGCTCGGACGCCAGCAACTCTCCTTGCACGTCGCCGGACTTACGGCATCAAGCTCTGGCCACCGGCGAGGATCTTCCCGTCGTCACCGAACTCCGTGAGCAGTGAGAAACCCTCATCGGTGGTGTGCGGGCGAAAATTCGCGGCGTCGATCTTGAGCTTTGCTCTGAACAACTGTTTCGTGGCACCGTTACTTCTTAATTCCGAGCTCGCGCTGCGCTTCACGGAGCGGATTGGTGTCGGAAACTTCATTCAAGGCGACCTGGCGCGCAATATTCATGGATTTCCTAAAGTTCTCGATTACGATGCGAAGCCCATCTTCCGGGATGGTTCCGTCGGAACTGAAGACGCCCACTGACGAATCATAAGCCGCCGCGGCAAATTCAGGTTTTGTTTTGGCCCAATCGACCAAGACCTGAACTGTCCCTTCTTTATTTTTACGGATAAATCCATTGGCTTTGATCAAAGCGCGGAGAACTCTTTTGACCTCGTCCGGGTTTTCGCCAATTTTTTTTACGCTGGTTGCCAAACCATTGTACGGAAATCGAAAAATATCTCCCGCCCGGCTGATGATGTTGAAGCCCATCTTCTGGCCTTCGAAATCGACCGGCGGCGCCACGATGATCACGTCGACCACACCCTCTTTCAGCGCGGCGAGTCTGGCTCCGTCTGAGCCTAAGGCCAACACTTTGATGTCTGCCTCCGGATCAAGGCCGAAATGCTTCACAACCATGCGAGCCACTATGTCGGGGGTAGAGCCGTAGGAGCCGACGGCGATGGTTCTCCCCTTGAGGTCTTTGACGGATTTCAATTCTGGCTTGCCGACGAACGCCAACGGTGTGCGATCTTGCGAGCACGCAATCATTTTGAGTTTGGCGCCCTTTAGGTTGGCTCCGATAACCGAGCCGATGAGGGTCGTATAGTCCACGTCTCCACTAACCAACGCCATCGTCGCCACGTTGGGATTCATCCGAATGATTTCGGCATCGATGCTCTCCTGTTTGAAGAAATCCCTTGTTTGAGCGACACCGACGGTAAGGTTCGAGAGATTGTAGTTGGATACTCCGATTCTTATCTTATCTGCACCTTCGGCGCCTCCAACAAGGATAACAATCGCAAGGATTGCGGTGAGCACTCCCAGGTTCACTGGACACCCGGTGCCGTGGTATCGCGTCACTCGACTGGCCATCCTCTGACGGAAATGTCGATGGGATTGCCGTCGGGATCATGCACCCGGGTCTCCGCCTGGTAGGGCCTATTCTCGACGTCCGACGCCGCACCAAGCTCTTTGCATAGCGGCACCAATGGCTCGATCTCGTCCACCACAAATCCGAAATGGTAAAGCCCTGCTTTGTTGTGGGGTCTCTTCTGGATAAGCGCCAGATTGAGATAACCGTCGGTCAAGTATATTGCCGGGCCCGAACTTTCAACCTGTTTCATGCCGAATGCCTTGGTGTAAAACTCTACGAGCCGCTCTCGATTGTCCGAGATGATAGCCAAGTGACGAATCCGCGCCATAAAACAGTCCTCCTTTTCACTCCCATCGCAGTTCCCATGGTTCCTTGACACAAAGTGAAACCATATTGTATTGCAAACCAGTAACTTTGAACGCCATCGACAAGGTTTTCCATATACTAGATCAATCCCCGAATGAAAACCCCCAATGCAGCACGTCAATGACTATTCGCGCGCTTGGGCGAGTACCTTCGTCAAATCGTGACGTCGCGTGATGGAAGATGCGAAGCGAGGATTTTCGACGACGGTCAGCAAACTCTGTTACGAAATTGTAGTAACCCGACGATTAGAATGATGGCGGGATAGAAATTCAATTATGGCCTATTCGGATTTGCAAGATTATTTACAGCGCTTAGAAGCCAGCGGAAAACTCCACTGGGTCGACAAGCCTGTCGATCCTTCGTGGGAAGTATCTGCCGTCACCCGGCATCTATTTGACCGCTACGGCTGGAATGAACGGCCCGCGCTAGGTTTTCGCCATGTCGGCGACAGTCCCTTGCCTTTGGTCATCGGCGTGATCGGCGGTTCGCCGGAGATTTACGCGCTCGCGCTGTCGACCACCGTAGACAAGATTCCGGAAGTTTGGGAAAGGGGCCAGCGCCATCCGATTGATGCCGTTTCCGTGAAATCCGGGCTTTGCAAAGAGATCATCGCGCGCGGTCAGGAAGTGGATCTGGGAATCCTACCGCAGGTCGTGTGGACGCCAAGTCAGGATCCCGGCCCTTACATCACCGCGCCAGTCATCATCACGAAAGATGTTGAAACCGGCCGGCGCAACGTCGGCACTTACCGGCTGCAATTGAAAGGCCCACGCAGCCTTGGTTTATACGTTGGCGCGGCGCAGCACGCAGCGAAACATATCCGGCAATATGAAACGAAGAAGCAAGACATGCCGGTGGCAGTCGCGATCGGCGTGGAGCCGACGATCGTGCTCGCATCGATCAGTAAATTTCCCTACGGCACCGATGAGCTTTCTGTCGCCGGCGGGCTGCGCGGTGAACCCGTGCGGATGGTTCGATGCGAGACCGTCGATTTGGAAGTTCCCGCCAATGCTGAGATTGTGCTCGAAGGGTTTCTCCGCTGCGGGCAACGCGAGCAAGAAGGACCGTTCGGCGAATTCTCCGGATACATGAGCCCCGGCGGCCAGCAACCGGTGATCGAGCTTACTTGCATTACACGACGGCGCACGCCGATCTATCACTCCTTTTTAAGCCAGATGCCGCCGAGCGAATCGAGCTGCATCCGCAGCTTAGGCCGGTCCGCCGCTCTGCTTCACCACCTTCGCCACGTCATCGGGCTACCCGTGCGCGACGTTCACTTTACGGAAAGTGGTGGCGCCAGCAGCATTTTAGTCGTCTCGATGACCAAGGAATATCCGGAACAGGTCAAGGAAGTCGCCTGGGGAGCTTGGTCGCTGATGAACAAGGAAGGAAAATTCACCGTCGTCGTCGATGACGACATCGACGTGCGCAATCCGTTTCAGGTGGAATGGGCGATGAGCTTTCGCGCTCAGCCGGGAAGGGACACGTTTATCGTCAACGGTGTTGTTCCCTCCGGTGTCGACCCATCGACGGCTCCGCCGGACATTCCGCAGCATGATCCCAGGCGCAGAGCGGGAAGCAAGATTCTGATCGATGCGACACGCAAGCATGCTTATCCGCCGGCCGCGCGCGTTCCTAAAGAACATATTGCGTCGGTGCAGAAGAATTGGTCCACGTACGGTTTCACAAAATGAACGCCGATTAGGAGACAGAACCTATGGTCAATTTCATGGATTTTTATTACACGGGCTCGGACACGCTTGCAGGAAGGTACATGAGAAAATTTTGGCATCCTGTTTATCGCGCCGAAGACTTGAAACCGGGATGGGCCAAGCCGATCAAAATCATGAGCGAAGAATTCACGCTTTATCGCGGCGAGAGTGGCAAACCTCACGTCGTCGGCTTTCGCTGTGCGCATCGCCAAACTCAGCTATCGGTCGGCTGGGTCGAGGATGATTGCATACGCTGCCGCTTTCACGGCTGGAAATACGACAGTTCGGGCCAGTGCGTCGAGCAGCCCGCGGAAAAAGAATCCTTCGCCGAGAAAATCCGGATCAGAAGTTGTCCGACGAAAGAATACCTTGGCCTGATTTTCGTTTACTTCGATGATGACGAACCACCACCGCTGCCGCGCTATCCGGATTTTGAAAAGGATACCTTGTGGGCCGAAACGTACACGCGCCCGTGCAATTACGTCAACAATTTGGAAAACGATCCAATCCATATCCCGTTCACGCATCGGGAATCCGAGTTTTATATGAACCGGCCGCCGGAGATTCCCGACATTTCCGTCGAGGAAAGCGAATGGGGTGTGCTCCTGCAGTCGCGATTTCCGAGCGGCAGGCTTTATATCACTCAGCACGGATTGCCCAACATTCTCTGTTTCAGGGAGCGCGATCGCGATCATCTGGCTTGGCGTGTGCCCGTCGACGATAACAATCATGCGAGCTTCCAGCTGGACGTGACGCATATTCTCGAGGGAGAAGAAGGCGAAGCTTATAAGAATCGTCACAAGGCGAGAACCGGCAAACTCGGCCGGCCTCCGAGCGAAATCGGCGAAGCGGTATTGCGCGGCGACATGCGCATTCAGGACATCGAAGGGCCCGAACGCTCGAACATCGTCTGGATCCAAGACTACGCGACGCAAGTCGGCCAGGGTCCGCTGGAGCTGAGAAAGAACGAGTGGCTCGGCCGCTCCGATCGAGCGCTGATACTGATTCGAAAAATTTGGGAACGCGAGCTTCAGGCGCTTGAAGAAGGCAAACCGCTCAAACAATGGGTGCGTTCGGAAAGACTCGCCGGTCTGCATTCGAGGGCGAATGATTGATTTATGGTCTCCGAAATTTCGCGGAGAAAGGAAACGAAGACTAGATTCCGGCTTCCGCCGGAATGACGGAATCGACAAGATAGTTGACTTTCAGTCGACGATTCAAAACCCATCGGTTTAAAGCCGATGGAGGTCAGTTGCTGTGAAGCTCATGTTGCAAATTCTTGCCATTTTGCTGGCATCTCTCCCTGCCGTTAACGGCTTCGCAGCCGTACCTCACGATCAAGATTTACTGGCCAACGCGAAGAAAGAGAAAGCGGTCAATCTCTACACTTCCATGGAGGCGAGAGAAAGCCGGCAAATCGCCGACGTCTTCCAGCAACGTTATCCCTTCTTGACCGTGGACATTACCAGAGTGTCGAGCAATCGGCTGCTGCAAAGAATCATGACCGAACATCGCGCCGGACGTGGCATTTTCGATGTTATTATCACCATCGGGCTCGAGGTCCGGTATCTGATCAAGTCCGGCCTAGTTGGCTCCTACATTTCTTCCGAGGCCAAAGCTTTCTTCGCCGATTCCAAGGACCCGCAAGGCCAGTGGGTCGATGTCTATTCGAGTCTCAGAGTTTTCACCTACAACACTAAGCTGGTTTCACGCGAAGAAACTCCCAAGCAGTATGAAGATTTGCTCACTCCCAGATGGAAAGGAATGATCGGCCAGCCGAGCAAAGAATACGGCTGGTTCGCGACCGTCATGCGTGCTTTGGGCAAGGAAGGCGGCAGAAAATTCATGGAGGGTTTGGGAAAACAGCAGCCCAATTACCGACCGTCCCATGTGTTGATTCTTCAATTGGTGGCAGCGGGCGAATTCAGCACCGGGCTGGTTTATCAACATCAATTGGAAAGGTACCGAAGGATCGCAGCGCCCGTCGAGTTGGCGCCGCTGCCGTTCGCTACTAAGAACATCCACCCGATGGTCATTTCCGCTTCGGCTCCTCACGCTAGCGCCGCGCGGCTTTTTGCCAACTTTGTCCTATCTAAAGATACTCAAACTCTCATTCGCAGCTTCGGCCGCACCGTATCACCCACCGACATCGCCCAGGACGAGATCGGTAAGTTCAAAGTCGTCGTCGAGGAAATCGAGCTCGCCGACCGCATGAACGAGATCACCGCCGATTACGACAAATATCTTCAGTAACGAGCAAAAGACCGGAGGAGGTTGATATGAAACTCACACTCGAAAGCGCGTCTACGATCGCCGACAAAACACTCGCCAAGGCGAGATCATCGAAGTTTCGTCCCATGTGCGTCGCCGTCCTAGACGACGGCGGCTGTTTGAAAGTGCTCAAACGCGAGGACGGCGCGAGTATTTTGCGTCCCCAGATCGCCATCGGCAAAGCGTGGGGCGCTGTGGGTATGGGCGAATCCAGTCGTTCGATAAGTGATCGCTTGAAGGAGCGGCCGGCATTTCTCGGCGCGTTGTCAACGATGTCCGAAGGTAAAGTCGTTCCGGTGGCCGGCGGCGTGCTGATCATGAGCGGTAATGAGATCATCGGTTCGGTGGGCGTCAGCGGCGGCACCGCCGACGAAGACGAAGCTTGCGCCATCGAGGGAATCAAAGCTGCGGGACTCGAGTTCAAAGTGTGAATTGTTTCGAGACAAACAACGAATAAGCCTTAACTGAGCATGCGATAGTCTTTTATCTCGAGTCAAAATTAGGAAAGATTCCTCGCTCCGCCAGAGTATGTAAAAACTCTTTCGGAGCCCTTCGACGGCACTCAGGGCGAACGGCTAAGTGCTTAATTTCAAATGAAGCGAATCCGTTCGTGGTGAGCCAGCCTGTCCTGAGCGAAGTCGAAGGAAACCATGAACGTAGTTTTCACACAGTCTGCCGCTCGGAATGACAACTTGGAAATTTGTCATCTCGAACGAAGTGAGAGATCTGTTCCGGTCATTCCGGCGGAAGCCGGAATGCAGGCGGTTTTTGAACTTGAACTGAAAACAAACCTGGATGCCGCCGGGAGTTTATCCTGAGTCCCATCGAAGGACCGGCATGACGAACATTCACTTCGCCTGAAGGCAGGATTTAGATGATCCCCGAGAGGGACATTGAGGCTGGGCCAAACCGATCATGATCATGAGCGAGAGTTATACCCTCTACCGCGGCGAGAGTGGCGTGCCCTATGTCGTGACATTTCGCTGCGCTAGGAGATAGGTAAATGCCAAAAATCGACTATATGGATTGTTTCCCGACCGGCCCCGGAACAATCGCCGGTCGGTATATGAGAAAGTTCTGGCATCCCGTTTACCGCGCGGACGATTTGCAACCAGGTTGGGCCAAGCCGCTGCGCATCATGAATGAAGAGTTTACGTTGTACCGCGACGAGGATGGAATTCCCCGCGCCGTGGCATTTCGTTGTCCGCACAGAGGAGCGCAGCTTTCGTCCGGGTGGGTCGAGGACGACTGCATTCGTTGCCGCTTTCACGGCTGGAAATTCGACGGCTCCGGCCAGTGTATCGAGCAGCCCGCGGAAAATGAATCGTTTGCCGAAAAAGTTCGCATCAAGAGCTACCCGACCCGCGAATACTTAAGTTTTATCTTCGTCTATTTCGGCGAGGGCGAGCCGCCGCCTTTGGCGTGTTATCCGGACTTCGAGAATCAAGATCTTTGGACCGAAACCTACGTCAGACCCTGTAATTTTCTGAATAACATCGAGAACGATCCAGTTCACATTCCGTTCACCCACAAAGAGTCCGAATTCTTTCTACGGCGTCCGCGCGAAATTCCTGCGGTCTTGCAAGAAGAGACCGAATGGGGACTCATGGTGACGACCACAACGTCAACCGGACGGGTGCAGTATCTACACTATGGCATGCCCAATGTTCTTCTCTTCAAAGAGTCGGACAGAGACCACATCGCCTGGCGTGTGCCGATCGACGACGAGCACCACGCCAGTTTCCAATTGGACGTGCAACATGTGCGGGACGGAATAGAAGGTGAAGCGGTGAAAGCGCGTCACGCCGCTCGCACCGGCAAGTTGGGACGCTCGCCGAACGAATTGGGCGCGGCTGTCCTGCGCGGCGACATTCGCATTCAAGATTTGGAAGGTGATGACAAAGCCAATATCGTTTGGGTGCAGGACTACGCCGTTCAAGTTGGCCAAGGCCCAATCGAACTGCGGAAATACGAAAATCTCGGCCGTTCCGACATGGCACTGATTCTCCAGCGCAAGATTTGGGTTCGCGAGCTTCAAGCTCTCGCCGACGGAAAACCGTTGACGCCGTGGGCGCGCACGGAACGATTAGCCGAGTTGCGTTCTTACTCGCATGTTCCTGAAGCAAGTCAGAAGCATTCCTGAGGAAGTCACCGATGATTGCTACCGGCGCGCTATGTTGGCTTCTGTTCTTCGGCATTGCTTCGACAATCGGCTTAGCCCGCTAATGATTCGATGACAAAGACCGTTGTACCAGTCCGCGGAAGAAGCACGCTTGGCATCACGGCGTCTCTCGTATTCGGCTTTCTGACTGTGACCGGGTTTGTTTACGGCGCGGACAGCATCAAAGTCGGCGTGGCGAATTATAATCTATCGAATCTTTCCGTCGGCGTCGCGCAAAAAAGGGGCTTTTTTAAGGAGGAAGGAATTGAGTGCGAAATTGTCGCGCTCCGAACAAATGTCGTCATCGCGGCCTTGGTGAGCGGCGAACTCGATTACACTAGCCTGATCGGTTCGATCGTTGGCGCTGCGGCAAAAGGCAGTCCGCTAAAACTAATCGCAGTCTCCGTGGACCGGCCGCCCCTCTATTTTGTATCTCATCCGAGAATCAAAACGGTTAACCAATTAAAGGGTTCAACCTTTGGCATCGGTTCCTATGGCACCAACGTCGAGATCGTCACGCGCCGGGTTGTCAAGCATTTCGGCATCGATCCCGAAAAAGAGATTCGCGTTCTCGCGCTCGGACCGTCGCCGGCCCGCCTCGCGGCGCTGCAGCAAGGCGTCGTCGATGTCGTTGTAGTCGCGCCGCCGGACGAGCTCAAAGGCAAGAAAATGGGATTTAACGTGCTCGTCAAGACTGAAGAGATCGTCAAATTTCCCTATAACGGCATGGCTACGTCGGTAAGAAAACTGGAACAGCAACCGGACGAGGTGAAACGAGTAGTGAAAGCGATCATCAAAGCCAACCGCTTTATTCGCAACAACAGAGAAGGAACTGTCCAGGTTCTAATCGATTGGGCGAAAGCCACTCGTGAAGATGCCGTCGCTTCCTACGATTCCGCCTATAAATCTTTTGGCGAGGACGGCAGTATCAGCGATAAGGATATTCGGACGCTGATTGAAAACATGATGAAGGATGCGAAATCTTCCCGGCCGATTCTTCCCAGCGACGTAGCCGATCTGAATCCGCTCTATCAGGCGCAACGTGAATTAGGCATCGGCAAACGTTGACCGCCCGCCAAAAGATGCACTCCAGCCCCACCCCCTACCCTCTGGTTAGGGACTAATCCCGAGTTGATGGTCCATTTTCGGAGGAATCGAAAATCTGTCCCTTCGACATACTGCTCAGGACAGACTCTGAGCAAGGCCGAAGGATCGGCAATCGAAAATTTCTTGCGCCTTACTCCTTACCTTTCACTCCTCACCGGATCACCTTGTCCGCCCGCCCCAGCACCTTCTGCGGAATCGTCAGGCCGATCTGCTTGGCAGTCTTCAGATTAATCACCAGCTCGAACTTTGTGGGCCGCTCTACCGGCAGGTCGGCAGGCTTGGCCCCCTTCAGGATTCTGTCCACGTAATATGCGACGCGCCGGTAGCTGTCCGCGAGGTCCGCCCCGTAGTACATGAGCCCACCGGCATCTACATATTCTCTGGTGCCCATCGACGGTAACCAGCTCTTTAACGCAAAGCCAACAATCCGTTTTTGGTTAGCAGTCATTATCGCGGTCCCGAGCACGTAGAGTCCATCCGGGCGCTCCTTGTTTAGCGCAGCGAATACCTTCTCGAAACCGTCTGCAGCTCGTACCTCCCAGGGTTGAATATTTAACCGCCGCGCACGCGCCGCGACTGGGAGAATCTCTTTGACCTCAAGGACACTGCCCGGATTGACCGGATCGTAGAGAACCGCGACACGAGCAAGTTTAGGAACGGCTTCTTTGAGCAGCTCCAGGCGCTTGCCGCCTAGTTCTCTGGAAAGGTTTGTAATGCCTGTGACGTTGCCGCCGGGACGGGCAAGGCTTTCAACTAAGCCTGCCTCGACAGGATCGAACCCAGCGCCCGTCATAACGATAGGAATCGTCTTGGTCGCATTCTTGGCCGCCCGGACCGTCGGGACCCCTCCTGCTACCACGATGATATCAACCTTGAGACGGACCAACTCTGCCGCAAGCTCAGGATACCGATCGGACTTCCCCTCCGCATATCGGTACTCGATGGCGATGTTCTGTCCTTCTATGTGGCCAAGCTCGCGCAGACCCAGCCGAATTGCCTCGGAACGGGTGGACTCAGTAGCTGGGTCGTTATTTGATAGATAGCCTATCCGGGGGACCTTCTTCGGCTGCTGCGCCTCGGCAGCGACTCCAAAAACAAGCACTAACGTTGCAACCAAGATTGATGACCAACCAACTTTCTTCATTGCGCGCCTCGTTCGTGGGAAGACTTATCACGAACACGGAAGCTGAGAAAAGTAATATTTAGGCGGAAGGAAAACCAGATTTGTCGAGGAATAAGAGGCTAAATTTCGCCTAAGATTGAACTGAAGTGTGACAAGTGACGCTCCCAATTTGTCAATGCTGAGACAGGCCCTGACATTGACTAGCCGGGGGGGTCATATTCTGTATTCTAAGGTTGTTTCGAGTTGGATATCGCCGCCATCCGGAAACGGTCAATATGCGGGAGATGGAGCTGGGCTGGAAAGGCAGAGGCTGCCGTGAAAGCGTCGGTTAAGCACCTTGAGGTTTACCTCGCGGGCTTGCTCCGACATTCGTAACACTAATGTTTGGCGGGAGGAACTGCGAGGCGGTGCGGCGCAGCTCATTGCGCCGCACACAACCATTCGATCTGGAGTACTTTGACAGCCATATTGGGAAGAGCCTCGCGTGCTCCCTCCCATTCATTGGACTTTGATTTCTACGCGTCTATTCTTCGCTCGTCCTTCTTGGGTCTTGTTATCCGCGATCGGTTTGCTTTCACCGAACCCCTGTCCGGAAATTCGGCCGCTATCGACGCCTTTCTTGACAACGTAGTCTCTAACCGAATTCACCCGGCGTTCCGATAGCCGCTGGTTGTAAGCTTCCGTACCGACGCTATCCGTATGGCCCGAGAGATTAGCCTTGCTGCCTTTGTTCTCGTTCATGAAGACCACCAGCCGATCCAATATGGCCGCGGCTTCCGGTTTGACATTGCTCTTGTCGAAGTCGAAGAGGACATCGTCCAAGATGATCGTTCGCTCAACCTTCGGCGCCGGCGGAGGTGGCGGCGGTGGCGGTGGCGGAGGTGGCGACGGCTTCGGCGCGGGTGGTGGTGGCGGCGGTGGTGGTGGCGGTGGTGGCGGCTTCGGCTCCTCCGTCAAAAAATATGCAAGACTACCGCAGATCAATGCTCCCGTCAGCGCCCCGACTCCTGCGCCAATGCCCAGGTTAAGATCGCTGCGATCACCAACATTATTCCCCACCGAGGCGCCTGCGGCTCCACCCACGATACCGCAGGTCGCTGCGCCGAACACAGCGGCCTGGTTCTTGGTCATCCCCGTACAGCCAGACAGAAAAAATCCCACCGCAACTAATGCAAGTTGCTTATTCCGCTCCATCTATACCTCCCCTTAGTCTTCGCTTGTTCCGATTTGTCGCTGATTCTACGTACTTGGCGGTGGACTTTAAAACAGTTTCAAGATCTTTACAACAGGAAAATCCTTAGTCCGTCGTTTTTCATGACCTCCTTCAATCGTTTTTTGATTAACAACTAGCTCCGCACAGCTGTTTGTTACAGAGACGGCCATTCAGAATTATCGCAGTGCACGGAAATCAGAATGCCGCCATCCTTAATCATCCCCTCGTACCTCTTGGCTTCGTATTCGGGAATGCCCGCGCCTGCTAAAGCTCCGATCAATCCAGTCGCGGTGCCGCCAATCGCTGCCAGCAGCTGTTACGCATAAACGATGAATTGTTCAAGTTGTGTAAATGGCTAAATGAAAAGCGTGATATGGAAACTTCGTCTCGCCTGATACCCCTCGTGGATGACCTCACCCATATCCTGGCAGAAGCGGGCAAGAACAAACTGCACTAACTGCGAGCCACCCGCACGCAGCGGATCACTTCGCTTGGCGCTTGCGCCGCTTTCGCGTGGTCACCGGTTGGAGAAAAACCTTGCCCTGCGACGCGCCTGCCGCCTGGGCGATGACCAAATCAAGATCGCCAACCCGACCAGAGCTCAAGAGAGCTTCGCTCCCCAGGCGTCGATGCTCAACGGGAACGATCGTGCGGTCATTGTGCGCGATAATACGAAAACTGAGCTTTTCGATCTTGTACCGCGAATTCCCTACCAGCAACGTAAGGCCTGTCGCGGACATCGACGAATCCAGAATCGCGGTCTTCTTTAGGTCCGCAAGGGTCTTGTAGATTGTAAGGAATTTCTCGCTGAGATACTTTCGTACGGTTGCGATCGCAGTAGGCCGCACTGCTTCAATGAATTCGCGGACAGTTCCTTCTGCATCGCGCTCGCCTCCGGCGTCGTGCCGGATTCGGTCATCAAGGGAAACCGTTCGGTGAATGGCGGAGTCGTATAGAACTCGATGTGCTCCATATCGAGTCGACTTACGAGTGAAGCGATACCGACTTTCTGAAACCTCGAAGGCCAGTTTGCGCTGGCGATCTCCTCGGGTGATACAAGCTCGATGCCGTGAAGCTCGGCCTTCAGCTTGGCTGCACCCGAGAAGCCAGTCCTTGAGATCGCCAACACCCGATCAATAGGAAGTAGCGCGTATTTTCCGATCAGGTGGTCCCCCCACTCTATGTCGTCCTTCCGACCGCGATCGCGACTCTCTACGGCGATTTGAACGCGCGTAAGGCCCCCACCAACCTCGATCAGTGTATCGACCTCGCGAATACACCGCTCATCCCTTTCTCCGGAAGCTCGACAGATTCTTTCACCGTCGCACCCAATGGAGCAAGTTGCTCCGCGATGTAGGTCACGATCTTCTGAAATTGATTCGAGCGCTTTGGCATCGCGGCTTCGTTTTCGTCGATTATTTAATCACCTTGTCCGCCCGCCCCAGCACCTTCTGCGGAATCGTCAGACCGATCTGCTTTGCCGTTTTCAGATTGATAACCAGGTCGAACTTTGTGGGCTGCTCCACGGGCAGGTCGGCTGGCTTGGCTCCCTTGAGGATTTTGTCCACGTAATATGCGACGCGCCGGTGGCTGTCCGCTTGGTCCGCCCCGTAGGACATGAGCCCACCGGAATCTACAGCTTCTCTGTTGTTGTACATCGACGGTAACCGGCTCTTTAACGCAAAGCCCACAATCCGTTTTTGGTTAGCATTCATTAGCCAAGAGAAAAAATACTATTGTAGAGCTTGATCAACTCCACCTGCTTATCGTCCCATTCGGGCGAAGCGATTTGCATTTTTTTACCTTTCAAGTCGGCGAAGTAGCCGGCATCCTTTCTACTCGCCCAACGTCCCTGCGCCACCATGATGTCCTGGCCCGGTTTGGAAAGCAGAAAATCGACGAACAGCGCCGCCGCGTGGGGATGCGGCGCGCCGGAGGAAATCGACACCGTGGTCGGCGTCTTCACCGGCACAAACGGCTCGGAGAAAACAAAATCCGCCGGCGCGCGGGCGTTTTTCATCTGCATAATTTCTTCGGGAAAGGCATCGATGACGACGGGAAATTCTCCCGCCACCGCCAACTGCGCCAGCAGTGTCGGACCGCGCCGCATGTTGAGCTTTTGCTTGGCCAGTTTACTGGCGTACTCCAGCGCCTTGCTGCGGCCGTAGAAATCGATGAGCGAGGCCAGCCAATCGTAATCGGTGGTGTCCATACCGAGCTTGTCTTTCCAGCGCGGATCGAGCAGATCGTCGAAGGATTGCGGCGCTTTGTCGCGCCCGACCATCTTGGTATTGAACAAAAAAACGCGTGGTTGGGCGTAGATGCCGTTGACCAGGCCTTCTTTATCGATGAAGCCGTCGCGCAACGCGCTGCGTAGCGACGAGCGATAACGCGCAATGGCGCCGGCCTTGGCCATCACGCCGACGAAGGAGCGGCGCGTGTTGATGATGTCCGCGCGGTGTTTTTTAGTCCGATGCTCGACCATGAGCTGCTCCATCTGCCGGGTCGCGCCGCCGGGCTGAAATCGGACTTTGAGGAACGGATATTTGCTCTCGAACACTTTGATCAGCTCACCGGCACGATCGCTCGCCATGGCGGCGTACCAGACCAACTCGCCTTCTTTGCGCGCTTCCTTTTCCAACGTCTCGCTTCTGGTCTTTTCGGAAAATTGGTTGATTTGGTCGAGACCCCCTTCTACGGTTGCGGCGGAAAGGTCCGCGGCCGAACTCATCATTACGGCAAGCAGAAAAGCCACACGCCCGATGACACTAGATTGAATCGTTTTCACCTTTGTCCTGCACTCCGAATTCGTTTGAAAAAAGACTGGATGTTGCGCGCCTGTCTTTACTGCGAAAGTGAGCATCTAGTAGGGGCAGGTTTCAAACCTGCCCCTACTCTGGATTCCGCTCTAGCAAGGGTACAACACTTGATTTGCTCCATTTCACTCACTGCAATTGCGCGAAAAATCCTTTGCGATCGAGCTCCGCGACAATGCTGCTATCCATAAAGTCGGACGCCTTTTTGTTTTTGAAAAGCGGATCGGTGAAGGCGATGCTTTCGAGCTCCAGCTGAACCGCCTCCTCGCGCGCGTAGGGCTTGCTTGGCATCCTGCCCAACGAGGCGTCGTAAATGACATCGAGCCGTTTGCGATCCGTGACCTTCATCTGCTTGGTGATCACCTTGAGAACCAGCGCTTTGTTTTTCTTTCCGATGGCAATCGCTTCGCCGCTCGCCATGAAAAACGCGCGCAATAAATCGCGGCGATTTTTGAGAACGTCCATTCGTGTCGATAGATCACCGACGGTATTGTAGATTTTCATATCTTCGAGATCGGCGAGAATCTCTATTTTCACTTTTGCCTGTGTCTCTGCCGCCAAAATACTCTCCGGACTGCCGATCGTGCCGTCCATCCGTCCTTGCAGCATCAGCACGATTCGTTTGTCCGCTTCGCCGATGCCGGTCGCGAGAATCTTGACGTCCTTGTCCGGCGTGAGGCCGAGCTTCGACAGCGCACGCCGGAGCGCGAAGTCGGTGGTGCTGCCGATGCGGCTGGTGCCCACGACCTTACCCCGCAAGTCGGTGACGCCGGGGTTGGCAACCAATTTATAGGTGGTGCTGCCGAAGCTGCCGATGATCACCACCGGCAGGCCGCGGCCCGCAGCGACGATGGAAGCAGAGCCTGAACCGCTGACGATATCCACTTCGCCGCTTACCAGCGCGCTTATGGCGGTATTGCCCGAAGGAATATTGATCAGCTTGGTGTCCAAACCATACTTTTCATAAAGCCGCGCCTCTTCGGCGATCCAGAGCGGCAAACGAATGCCGGAAGTCGTGGCGTAAGAAATTTTGATCGGCGTGAGTTGAGCTGCGGCGCTCCTGGTGAAACCGGCAAGGAAAATGAGAACGATGAATACTATGATGAAAATTGATCGCCGTGTCATCACAGGGGCGAGACCATGTATCTGACAGTTCGACAAATCATAAAACGCAACCTACTTTCGATACAGCGCATCAATAAACCCCTGCTTGTCCAGTTTCTCCACCACTTTTGTCTGAATAAACTGTGCCGGATTGGCCTTCCGTGCATCCGCCCTTTTCGACCAGTCGAGAATGGTCTGGATGCCTTTTGCCGTAGGATACGGTTTCTCCGCGAGCATCTTAACGTAGAAATTATACGTCTCTTGCAGCTCCTCAGCATTTTCAAGTTTCATATACTTTTTCAGGATCGCGGGCGTCTTGATTTTTTCAGTCTTGTAAAAATGAATCCCTTCAATCACCGACTTAATCACCATCTCCGCCGCCAAGGGTTCGGCCTCAAAGAACTTGCGGCTGGTTATCAGCGCGGCATTGGGCAATTCCGCTTCCTTCATGCCGGGAATATTCTCAAAAAACGTGTAGCCCGCTCGGCGCGCGGCCGAGGTAAAGGGCGGAGTTAACGTGGTTGCATCTACCTGCCCCAATTGCAGCGCCCCGTACCTGCTTGCCGACGGACCGGTGGCCAAATAGCTCACGTCCCGATCAGGATCCAACCCGGAGGCTGTTAGAATCATTTTCAATGACAATATCGAGGGGCCAGCCAGACTGTTCACGGCAAGCTTTTTGCCTTTTAGCTGGGTGATCTCCTTGATCTCTTTTTTCGCAACCAAAACTTGCGGCTCTTGATTGATGGGGCTCGCGACGATAAAGATTTCCGCGCCGCCCAGCACGGCGTCCACAACGCCGCCGCCACCGGCGCTGATGAAGTTGACATCGTTGCTCACCAGCGCCTGCGTTGCGAGTATCCCGCCGCGCATGTAGACCAGCTGCGCATTAATCCCATTGTTCTTGAAAAAGCCGGCTTCTTTGGCAATCCAAACCGGCGCATACTGAGGCGAGATCGAAGTATAAGCGATCGTCACATTGGCGAGCTGTGCTTGAATCTGCGCCGCGGAAACCACGCCGCGTGACAAGACAATAATTATTAGCAGCTCAATGCAGCGACCATGTTTTGACAAGATGCTGCTCCCAATTACGAAGACCGCTTGGCCTCCACCCGACGCACACTTTCCGCAATCGCCCGGCGTAGGATTGCGCCGAGCGCCTTCTTTTTGTACGAGGCCGAGCCGCGCAGATCTTCAATGGGATCGGCGCCTTCCTGAATAAGCCGGCCGGCTTGGTCGATCAGTGCCGAAGTAATTACCTTGCCGCGGAGCAGAGTTTCCACCGTCTCCGCTTTCTGCGGCACCGCGCCGGCGCCGGCCACGCCAATGCCAATATTGTTACAGGCGCCTTCCTTGTCGAGACCGAGTTGAACCGCGGCGCTGGTAATCGCAAAATCGCCCGCAACGCGTTCCAATTTAAAATAAACTCCGGCGCTGCTGCGATCGGGGAGCGGGAAGATCACCTCAGTCAATATTTCGTCGCTTTCCAGCGCAGTCGTGTATGCGAACGTAAAGAAGTCTTTCGCCGCGATGATTCGCTCCCCTTTCGGACCGACGCATTTCAGTTTGGCGTTCAGCGCCAAGGCGATCGGTCCATAATCGCCGGCAGGATCGGCCTCCACCAAACCTCCGCCTATGGTGCCGCGGTTGCGCACTTGGGTATCGCCGATCTTGCTTGCCGCCTCGCAGAGCATGGCAATTTTTTCCCGCAGTAACCGCGACTCCTCGATCTCGACGTGGCGGGTCATCGCGCCGCAGCGAATATCGCCGCCATCTTCGCGAATATAATTGAGATCTGCGATACGGTGAATGTCGATCAGATACTTCGGCCGCGCGACCCGCAGCTTCATCATCGGCACCAGGCTCTGCCCTCCCGCGAGAAGCTTGGCGTCGTCGCCATACTGCTTTAAAATCGCGATCGCCTCGCCTATTCCGTTTGGAGCTAAATATTCGAAAGCTGTCGGATACATATTTACATTTGCCTCTTGCTGTATTCGAAGCGCATCGGGTCCCACTTGCTGGCGCGAATCTCGTCGTAAGCCTTCTTCGCAAAGGAAAAATCGTAGACCTGATCCAATGAGATCGGGGCTCTTAATTTACTTTGCGCGCCGACCATGCGCATCTGCTCTCTCACCCGCTCAATATTTGTCATCAAGTTCTCGTCGCTTGCTCTGCCGATCTTCGCTAAATCCGAAGATTGCTTAGCGCGTTCCTGCCACACGTCTTTTGCTTCATTGAGATCGTGCAAGCGGAGAACCTCCATGACAAACTTCGTTGTCTCGCTCTGATTTCGGTGAAAGAAAATCTGACCCTTGAGAGTTGCTTTGACAACTCTGTAGACTTCGTCTGCCGATTTTTGAATCTTGTCGTCTGAAGCTTCTAAATTTGCGCTGAGCGATGAGACGTAATCTCCGCTGTACGCCATTATGCGGAATCCTTTCGCCTCGGCCTGTTTGGCGAATCCGTATGAGATTAGCGTTGCGTCCACTGATCCGGTCAACAGGGCGCCCAATCGAAGCGCGGGCTCGCCGAGTGCCCTCATTTGTATGCTGTCGATGGCGAGGCCGTTCTTGGCCAAAAACTCGCGCAGGATCAGAGTCGAGTTGCCCGACGTATCAGAAATGGCCATGCTCTTTCCACTGAGCTGCTTTATGTTGGCAATCTTCGGCGAAGTCACGAGGTACTGGGCGGGTTTATCGCTATTGACAAGAAGGATCTTCAGGTGCGCGCCGCTGAGAATCGCTGGAATCGAACCGCCATTGCTGTAGTCTACGGCGCCGCTGACCACGACCTGTGTCGTAACCGTACCGCGCGTCACAATGACGTCGACGTCCAGTCCCTCTTCACGATAAAACCCTAACCGTTGGGGAATCACGTAGGGAACCAAGGCTTCTCCCCCACCTTTGGAGGCGATGCGAATCTTTTTAAGCGCTTCGGCGGCACGCGCTTCGCCTATTCCCAAACAAAGCAATATGACTACTATTAATATTCTCAGCATCGTTGCACCCCTAAAATGTAGGGGCGACCGGCGGTCGCCCTCTCCGTTAGTTCCTAGCATTCCCGCACGATCACTTCTTCACATATGCGTAACGCAGCGGATCCCACTTGCTTGCCCGGAGTTCTTCGTCGGCTTTCTTGATGTGAAATCAGATAGGGTAGCAATGTTTCGCCATCCCCTTTTGAAGCAATCCTGATTCTCTTAAGAGCTTCGGCTCCGAATGCGTGCGGTATAACCGAAGCGAAAATCAAAACCAGCGCGATGAAGATTCTTCTCACGATAAGTTCTCCATCAAAAAGCGCACGCGGCCCTGCCCAACTGCTTCTTTCGCTGACTACACCCTCGGTCCAGCGAAGATTCGCGACATGTTAGTTTTGGCATCTTCGTAGATATCGTCCCCATGACCGACTAGGAGCCGTTCCAGATCGAGGTTCATGGCAATCAATCGCTTCACCGATTCGTTCGCCGCTTCTGGGTCCGAAGAAAGATAAGCCGGCGAGACCACGAGATGCTCGCCGGCGCTGACGACCGCGTCACCGGCGATCATTGTCTTGATGCGCGGCAGGTGCAGGCTTATATGTCCTGCGGTGTGTCCCGGCATGTGCAGCACATGAATGCCGCCGCAGTCCGGCAATTGTTCGCCTCCTCTAACGACGTGCTCGACATCATGCCCGGTCGCCTTTTGGATCGCGGGCATATCTAACTCGTGCGCCATCACGTCAAACTTGAGCGTCTTCTTGAGTTTCTTCAGTCCACCGGTGTGATCGCCATGCCGGTGGGTGAGCACGCACAGCTTTAAATCCGAATGCTTATGCCCCATTTCTACAATCGCGTCCATGATGATATCCGCATCGGCATCGGAAAACCCGGTATCGACCAGGATAAGCCGCTCGTTGCCGGTGACCAGAAACGATTTGACGATGCCTCTCGGGCCCTTCACACGGCAAGGGACAATTTTCACGCCGTCAATCGGGATATCTTTCAGAATGCTGACCATGGATTCTCCTTCATTTCGTAAAATTCACAGCCGCCTCTTTGATCGCGGCGACGATGTTGCTATAACCCGTGCAGCGGCAGAGATTGCCAGAGATGGCCTTCTTGATTTGCTCCTCTGTCGGTTTCTTGCCTTTACTGAGCAAACCGTAAGCTGACATCAACATACCCGGCGTGCAGTAGCCGCACTCCACTGCGTCGTTTTTCCAAAACGCTTCTTGCAGCGGATGCAGCCGTTGGTCTTGCGCGAGGCCCTCCACCGTGACGATTTCATCGCCTGCCGCTTGCACGGCGAAAACCATACAAGATTTCACCGGTGTCCCGTTCCACAGTATGGTGCACGCGCCGCAGCGGCCCACGACACAACCCAAGTGCGTACCGGTTAGCCGCAGCGAATCGCGCAGAAAGTGAGCGAGCAGAGTCCGCGGTTCCACTTCACCCGAATAAGCTTTTCCGTTGACGGTCAAAGAAATCGTTTTAAGCATGAGCAGATTTCGCCTGCGCTTTCTCGATGAGATCCAAAACTCTGTCCGGCGTGAGCGGCGTCTCGCGAACCTTTACGCCTAGCGGACTCAGCGCGTCTTCCACCGCGTTGCAAAGCGCCGGCGGCGGCCCCAGCATGCCGGTCTCGCCCGCACCTTTTGCGCCTAAAGGCGTGAACGGATTGGGCGTGATGATATGCTCCAACGCGAGCTCCGGCACTTCCTCCACGGACGGCAAACGGTAGTCCATGAAAGTCGACGACAAGAGCTGGCCCTCATCGTCGTAGCGCAACTCCTCGTAAAGCGCCGCGCCGATGCCCTGCATGATCGAGCCCTGTTGTTGAGTGTCGACGATCTGCGGATTGATCATGTTGCCGCAATCGTGGACCGTCGTGTATTTGACGATCTTGATCATGCCAGTCTCCACATCGACATCGACCACCGCAATGACGGCGGCATAAGGATAGCTTGAAAACGTATTCATGCGGCCTTTGTCGTCCGGCGTGTAGTCGATATTCGGATTGACGAAATAGCCGGTCACTTCCAATCCGGGCTCCATGTTCTCCGGGAGCAAGTGAATCGCGCCATAGGCGGTTCGGACGATTTCCATGACCGCGATCGATTGCTCCTGATCTTCCTTTGCGAACACTTTACCGTCACCGATCTCCAGCTTTTCCGGAACCACGCCCAACTGGCGCGCGGCAATACCAAGTATTTTGTCGCGCATCAATTTTCCCGCCACCCAAGCGGAAGGCATCAGAACAACCGACGAGCGGCTGCTGCCAGTGCCGAAGCCGTAAGGCGTCGGCAAAGTATCGCCGTGAATCACCGTGATCCTGTCGAACGGAATGCCGGTTTGGCTGGCGACGATCTGCGCGAGCGTGGTCTCGTGCCCTTGTCCCTGCTCGCCCATGCTGGAAAACACCGTCGCCGCTCCTGAGGGATCGATGCGCAGCCGGCATGATGCATAACCGCCGGTGGCATGGATGCGGCTCGAGCTGGTCGGCTCCATCACCAGAGCAACGCCGATACCACGATAGATCCCTCTCTTGCGTAAATCAGCTTGTTCTTTGCGGAGCCGATCGTAGCCCGCCATTTCCGCTGTTCGTTTCATTGCCAAATGATACTGGCCGCTGTCATAGAGGGCGCCCGTGGGATTGCGATAAGGGAACGCTTCAGCGGGAATGAAATTTTTCAGCCGAATGTCTATCGGGTCGAGCTTCAACTCCCGCGCGACGATGTCGACGAGCCGTTCGAGAACATAAGAGGCGTCGGCCTTGCCGATGCCCCGCAGCGAACCGTGCGTAGTTTTGTTCGTCGAGATCCCGAAGGCGTCGACGGCATAGTTCTGTATCTGATAGACGCCCGTCATATACAACGCAGCGGCCATTATTGAGTGATCGACGGTATAGGTCGAGCCCATGTCGGCGATGATCTTATCTTTGATGCCGAGCATGGTGCCGTCCTTCTTGAGCGCAATCTCGATGTAGTGAATCTGGTCGCGCCCATGCCGGCCGTTTCGCATATGTTCGACCCGCGTCTCGCACCATTTAATCGGGCGGCCCAGCTCGCGCGAAAGATACGGCAAGAGCAGTTCTTCTTGATACGTTTGAATCTTAACGCCGAAGGAACCGCCGACATCCGGCGCGATCACGCGAATCTTGCCTTCGGGGAAGCTCAAGATGTCGGCGATGCGTCCTTTGAGAGAATGCGGATTGGCCGTCGCCGACCACATCGTCAGGCTATCTTCCTCTTTATTGTAGTGCGCCAGATAAGCGCGCGGCTCAATCGGACAAGCGGTGATACGGTGGCTGCGAATTCTTTCTTTGATGACCACCTCGGCGTCTTGAAAAACTTTGTCGATCCCGTCCGTCGCAAAATGATATTTGTAAACGATGTTGCTGCCAGCATCTTCATGCACAGCTGGCGCACCCGGCTCCATCGCGGTTTCCGGGTCGACGACCACCGGCAACGGCTCGTAATCCACCGCGACCATGTCGACCGCGTCTTCAGCCAGGTAGCGATTGTCCGCCACCACGACCGCCAGCGGCTCGCCGAAATAGCGAACCTTATCGACCGCCAGCGGATAAAGCTTTACCGGCCGCAGCACCGAGCTGCCGCCGACGCGCAATGGTTTTACATGCTGCGCGATGTCTTTTCCGGTAAACACGGCGCACACACCGGGCATGGCCCGCGCCGCTTCGACGTCGATCGCTTTGATTCGCGCGTGCGCGCAGGAGCTGCGCACGAACGACACGTGCAGGGTTCCCGGCGGCAGCAGATCATCGACGAAGCGCCCGGTGCCGGTCACAAAGCGCAGCGTTTCTTTTCTTCTGACTCGTTCTCCAATGGGAGGATGGATCGGAAAGTCCATAGTGATGTTCAGTTTCGTGTTCTTTGTATTGCGCAGGCTGCGCAAATTTTTCGACCGCCCACCGCCCACCAAAAACAGGAATCTACTCGCGCCAAGTCGCCAAGACGCCAAGTTCGGAATCCTTTTTTTCTTACCTTTGCGCCTTTGCGTCTTTGCGCGAGATATTCCGATTCTTTTGGTTGCGGCTTCGCCGCGCTGCCGCTGTGCCTTCGTGGTGAAGGATGGTTCACTCCTTGCCTACTCGTCTCCGATGAGCCTTCCCCACTTTGCGTTGGTCTCTTTCAAAAGCTCCTCGCTGATTTGAGTGGTGGCGGGAAATTCGTCGAACCAATGATAAGGTCGACAAGCGTCGATAATCGCGACCGATCCCGTGTAATCTGCCACTTCCTTTTTATGCTTGGGCAATCGTGGATCGATCTTGTAACTCCATATTCTTCGGGAGACGTCCAAGGATGTCTCCGGATCGCAGCGGGTCGCGATGGCCCAGAGAACTTGTTCGAGATTGTATGGATCGATATCCTCATCGACGACGATGACGAATCTTCCATGGTAGCCGGCGGTTCCCCCGATGGCCCCATGGGCCGCTCTCATAGCGTGGCCCGGGTAGGCTTGCTTCAGCGAGATGATGCACATTCCCCACGAGTAGTTGATCGCCTTGATATCGGGGATACCCAATGCTTCGAGCTCGTTCCAAACCAAAATCCCGCGCGAAGAAAGAATCCCACGACTGCTTCCTAAGAATGGCGGTGCACCAAGAATGATCGGGTCGTTGCGATAGAGGATGCTCTTGATCATCGTGATCGGCGCGGGTCGCGCGCCGCCACCGTAATATCCTGAAAACTCCCCAAACGGACCCTCGATCTCCGTCCCTGCACCGGGAGGCAACATCTCGCCTTCCAACACGACCTCAGCGGTCGCCGGAATCGGCAGGTCCGTGACCGCGCCTTTGGTGATCTCCACAGCCGCGCCGCGCATCCAACCTGAAAAACCGTATTCCGACGCTCCCCAAGTCAGATTGGTACCTGCCGCGATCAAAAGCGACGGCTCTTGACCCAGAGAAATAGCCACAGGACAAGGATTTCCCTTCGCCCAATATTTTTTTCTGATCACGTCGCCATGATGACCGGAGCCGATATGGGCAACGATTTTGTTTTTGCCCAACAACATGTATCGGTAAGAGCCCACATTGACATACTCCGATTCAGGATCCCGGGTTACAGACGAAGTCGCGCAGATATAGGGTCCGCCGTCCCGTTGATGCCACTTCGGCCAAGGAAACCGGGTGAGATCGATGTCGGATCCAAGCAACACATTTTCTTTAATGGGTCCATCCTTTACCTCTCTCGGCTCAATGGGTTCAAACTCTTTCAACCGGTTCTTCCAGAAGAGCACCGCCTCGGGATCCGTGAGGTCATTCGAAACACCAAAGACCATCCGTTCTCTCAGTCGGTTCGATACGAAATTGGTAAGAACTCGATATCCCTTTTTAAAGCCCTGAATCGAATCAAAAAGCACAGCAGGGCAATTTTTCCGAAAGGACGCGAGCTCGGTAATGGCGCCGATTTCCAACTCGCAGCTCGCGCCTTCGATAATTTTGAGCTGCCCTAGTTTTTCCAATGTTCCGACATAATCTCTAAGGTCGCTGAAGATCATTTAACCAGCCTCTCTTTTCTTGCTTCGGCCTAGGCTCGCATCCTCACTCGGTTATTGAGATCGCGATCCATAAGCGAATGATCTGAAACAAAGCTGTCACGTCGTCGCTTATCACTGTGAAACAAAAACTGTCAAGCATTTGCTGACCTCTTTTTCACGCGATCGACATTGCAGGAACAAAGTAGCCGAGCAGGCGCGCGACACACAATTTATGCTCCGGCGAATGAGAAAGAATTTCGCGAACCATGTTGCATGGTCTTGAAACGACCGCTCGAGGAAGTTGAAGAAGCCCACACTCCCTTGGTCATAGAGTTACAAACTTTCCGCTATGTCGATTTTATCGATACGTTGGTGATCCAGGAGGCGCAAAAGCAATTAGGCAGGCGGCCGATTCGGTAGTCAACGCTCGGCCGGTTGAATCCGAAGAGAGATTTCAATTGAACTTTAGACTCAGTAGGGACTGGAACGAAACGACAAAGCGAGCGCACCGATAGAAAGTAAATCTACTGCCAAGTCACTGCGTCCGTAATCACGATCTCTTCCGATGAAACGAGGGAGCGCGTACCGTCATCCCAGCAGACGTTGACCAGCTGTCCCCCTTCGCCTTCAAGCTCATAGACGATAGTTCCCTCGGTTGCAGCACCGATCGTTCCGTCGATATCCAGGATTTCCTGAGCCGCGCGACAGCGAACTCCTTTGAGACTGACGTCTATCATCTTTCCGCTCCCGTCGAACCGTCAAAGATTTGCTTACCCTTTCCTCGGCGATTGGCACTCTAATCAGAATGAATGTCCAAATCAACCACTTTCTAAAAAATTTCACCCGCGGCAAAGGAAACTTTACGCAGTACAAATACACTCAACCAAATGTGAGATATGCGTCGATCCGTCAATCGCAAGAGACGGGACTAACGTGACCAGTGACCGAGCACAGCTAAGCAACCAGCATCACTTGAAGATCCATGACGTTGGTAAAAGTCGGACCGGTTATCAAGAGATCGTCAGTCGCCTTGAGAAAATGATAAGAATCATTTCTGGCTAAAAATGCCGTCGCGTCGAGACCCTTGGCTCTGCCTCGTTGAACCGTCGAAGCGTCAACGATTCCGCCGGCCGCATCGGTGGGGCCATCCGTGCCATCGGTACCGGCGCTGAGAATGATCACGCCATCGAGTCCGTCTATCTCGACTGCTGCGGCTAAAGCGAATTCCTGGTTTCGCCCGCCTAATCCATCGCCCCGAATAGTGACCGTAGTCTCGCCGCCGGATATCACGCAAGCCGGGCGCCTAAGCGGTTGGCCACTCCGCGCAATCTCCTTGACGAGCGCGGTATGAGATTTTGCGATGGTGCGGCTTTCGCCCTCGATGGCGCTAGAAAACACGCGTGTTTGATAACCGAAGATCTCAGCTTGGCGCTCGGCCCCGTTCAGCGCCGCGCGATTGCTGCCGATGATAACATTTTGCACTTTCTGAAAGACCGCATCTGAAGGTTTGGGCGTTTCGTCAATTGCCCCTTCGGCGCCACGCCGCAAAAAATTGACTACGGCATGAGGCATCTTGTCGGTCAGATCATAGCGCCGCACAATTTCCAGACAATCCCCATAGGTTGTCGAATCGGCAACAGTCGGGCCGGAAGCGATCGCTTCGAGCGAGTCGCCGATGACATCGGAGAGAATGAGCGATACTAAATTCGCCGGCGCCACCAGTTTTGCAAACCGCCCGCCTTTCAACTTTGAAATATGTTTGCGCACCGCGTTGACTTCTTGGATCGTCGCACCGCTCTGCAGTAGCATTTGCGTCGTGCGCTGCTTCTCCGCCAACGTCAGGCCGTCCGCCGGACCAGGAAGCAGCGCCGATCCGCCGCCAGAAATTAGAAACAATACCAAATCGTTCTCGCCGGCAGTACGGACAAGTTCGATAATTTGATGAGCGCCATCGACTCCTGCTTCGTCCGGTATGGGATGACCCGCTTCAACGACTTTGATTCTCTCGAGTGACAGAGCATAACCGTACTTCACGACAACGATGCCGCCGCTAACTCTGTCACCAAGAAGATCCTCTATGGCGAGCGCCATCTTTGCCGCGGCTTTGCCACACCCAACGACAAGAATATTTCGAATGTTCGAAAGCCGATAGCTTCGATCGGCTATTTGGAGGTAATCATCACGGAGACGGACATTGGTTTTGATCCCGTCCACCGGGTCTGCCGATTTCACACCCGCCATGAATATTCCCCGCGCATGCGCGCGCAACTCCATCAACGATGCCATATCGCTGACTCTAACAATCGAAAGCGAGCGATTTCAAACGGCAATGGTACCGGAGGCAATTGTTTTCGACGACGCATTAATGTAGGGGCAGGCCCCCGTGCCTGCCTTGCTCGGGCGATCAGGGGGTCGCCCCTACAAGCATCAATTTGACCGATGGTTATTTTTGGAAATAGAGAAAAGGAAAGATGAATCAGAAGAGCCGAAAACCGCCAAAGCCATACTCGCCGATCCACTTTTCGTTCGTCGGGTCGTAGATATCGATGAGCATGTTTTTATCCGGATGTCCGGCCAGAAAGCGGGAAAAGATTTCGATGAAATTTTCCTGCGCGATGGTATCCGCTTTCATGAATCCCTCGCCGACGTAGAGCCGGTGCGGGCGCTTGGTGCTATCTAATCTAATCCAGAAACGAGAGCCGTTGGAGCCGACTTTATCCAACCATTTTCGGTACTCCGAAACTTTCGATTCGATTTCCTTGAAGTTGACGGTTTGAGCAACAGCGAGCGCTGGAAAAAATAATGCGGATGCTAGGACAATAATTCGTATTCTGCCTAGCATCCGCATTGAATCAATCTCGCTGATCGCTCTAGTTGACTTTAATTTCGACGCGGCGGTTTTTCGCGCGCCCTTCCCTGGTCTTGTTGTCCGCGATCGGTTTGCTTTCACCAAACCCCTGTCCGGAAACCCGACTGCTATCGACGCCCTTCTTGACGACGTAGTCTCTAACCGAATTCACCCGCCGTTCGGACAGTGCCTGGTTGTAAGCTTCCGTGCCGATGCTATCGGTGTGACCGGAGAGACTCGCCTTCTTGTCTTTGTTTTCGTTCATGAAGGCAACCAGTCGGTCCAAAATGGTGGTGGTGGCGGCGGTGGTGGCGGCGGTGCCGGCTTCGGCGGAGGTGGTGGCGGTGGCGGTGGCGGTGGCGGTGGAGGCGGTGGTGGAGGTGGCGGCTTTGGCTCCTCGGTCATTAGATAGGCCAACCCACCGCAGATTAACGCGCCGGTAACGAGGCCGATTCCGGCCCCGGCGGCTTCATTGCGATGTCTCCCCTCGATACCGTTATGCGCGGCTGCAGCTCCTCCCGCGGCGCCCATGGCACCGCAAACCCCGGCGCCGACGAGGGCGGCCTGGTTCTTGGTCATCCCTGTACAACCCGTCAGGAAAAAACCGAGCGCGGCTAACGCCAGCTGTCTGTTCTTTTTCATCTCTGCCTCCCAGCAAGGATTGCCAAAATTTTTGGCCAAGGTAGTACAAGGTGTTCCCCATGTCAAGGAAAATTTTTACCTCTATTCAAGCCTGGAATTCTCGACATCCAACACCAACCTCTCACTTCAACAGCTAGTTTTCCTCGCGTTCAGCCGCGACATGGCTGTAGACAGGGTCGTTATGGGAGCAGTAAGAAACGGCGCGCGCGTGCGATTTCAGCTTTAGGCGAGTGCGACTCGACGAGCCCAATGGCTATTTCAGCTCCGACGTGCAAAAGGCGCATTTCGTAGCTTTGAGCGGCACGCTCGATAAACAATAAGGACAATCCTTTGCCGTCAGCTCAGCGGCTGGCGCCGGCTCTTGCATTCGGTTAATCTGCTTGATGAGCAGAAAGATCACGAATGCGATGATCAAAAAATTGATGATATTGTTAAAGAAGATGCCGTAATTCAGAGTCGCAGCGCCCGCCTGCTTCGCGGCGGCAACGCTTG
>WNFZ01000491.1_pt1 | contig 54107 bp, 58 predicted proteins | sample 5400081 | NCBI WGS metagenome assembly WNFZ01 (sample SAMN13153365, study PRJNA577476) | soil metagenome | isolation source: 80 cm soil or saprolite under grassland replicate 1 | place: USA:California | collected 2016-06-15
CCATGTCCTCCCACGCAAGGAGGCGATAGAGAGATGAGCACCGCTCGCCACCCACCACCACCGCACCCGCCCTAACTGGACGACACCAACAACCGACGACTTGACGCACGACCCTTCTTCATAGAGAGGGGGTCGATGCCGGCCTTCAGATGAGCGCTTCAAGGCCGAAACTTGGTACCGGAATTGGTACCGGTCTCAGCGGACCTCACCGCACCTAGAGGGACTGAAGCGGGGTCGAAACCCCGCTTCAGTGCTCAGTTGGACCTTGCGTAACAGACCTTCAAAACCGGCGAAACCGGTGTAGCCCATCGCTGGGTAGGTTCGACTCCTACGCCGCTCCGCTCAAGAAGTGCCTGCATATCGAAGGCTCCGACACGATCGGCGTACTCTTGTCGGGCAACAGAGTGTGAACGTTGGTACTGGATTTGGTACCGGTCTTGGCGCACCTAAGCGCATCTCACCGCATCTCAACGGGACCGAAGCGGAGGTCGAAACCGCTGGTTGCCAAAACCGATCTGGCGCCTATGGCCGTTCTCGGGGCGAAGGCCTACTGTCGGCCCGTCAAGCCGAAGCAGGAGGCGGGTTCGAGTGCCGTCACTCGCGTCCCTCAAAATGCCTGCAGATAGGCGGACGGGGGCTAGGCGGGGGCCGCCGCGCCTTCTGCGACCGCGTCGGTCCTCCCCCACCTGCCCGGAATTCCTCGAAGAGCAATCCTCTCGATGCCGTCGGGCAGCAGTGGGTCGATGCCCAGTTGGTCTCGGTCAGGCTCGAGTCCAAGGAGCACGCGCAGAAGCATTAGCGGCGCGCCGGTCGCCCATGCCTGGGGGCTGCAGGCGGTTGGGTACTCGACAGGGAAGCGCGTGCGCTCCCGCGGGTAACCGGCAAACGTCTCCGGTAGCCGGTAGTCGAAGAACGCGGCTGCATCGAACATGGCGGCCGCAATCCGCGCCGCCTGCTCCCGGTAGCCGTAGCGCGCGAGCCCGGCGGCGATGAACGAGTTGTCGTGGGGCCACACCGTTCCGTTGTGGTACTCGATCGGGTTGTACGGCCCCTCGCCCTCGGCCATCGTGCGCACGCCCCAACCGGAGAAGAGCTTGTCGTCCATCAGCTGGCGCGCGACGGATTCGCCCTTGTCCTCGTCGACGATGCCGCTCCAGAGAAGGTGGCCCGCGTTCGACGTCAGCGTGTCCACGCGCCGCTTTCCGCCGTCGAGCGCGACGGCGAAGAACCCGCGCTCGGGCATCCAAAAGTCGCGGTTGAACTGCTCCTTCAGCCGGGCCGCGTCCGTCTCGAGCCGGTCGGCGAGCTCGGCGTCGCCCCAGATCTCGCGGGCAAGCCGGGCGGTCCGCACCTTTGCGTCGTAGACATAGCCCTGGATCTCGCACGTCGCCCGCGGGAGCTCAGCGAGCGTCCCGTCGTTCCAGATGATCGAGTTCCAGGAGTCCTTCCAGCACTGGTTCTCGAGCCCGGTGTCCTCGTTCCGTCGCTGGTATTCGACATAGCCGTCGCCGTCGCGGTCGCCGTACTCCTCGATCCACGCGAGCGCCGCGCGCGCGTTCGGCTCGAGCGCGCGGACGAGCTCCGTGTCCCCGGCCCAACGCTCGTACTCGTCGAGCAGGATGAGGAAGAACGGCGTCGTGTCGGCGGAGCCGAAATAGGGGGAGTGTGGCCGCTCGCCGAAGCGGACGAGCTCGCCGAAGCGGATCTCGTGCAGGATCTTGCCCGGCTCCTCGTCGCGGAAGTCATCGACCTTCGTCCCTTGACGCGCTGCGAGCACGCGGAGGGCCGTGCGCGCGAGATCGGGCGTGAAGGGCAGCGACTGGTAGCTCGTGATCAGACTGTCGCGGCCGAAGATGGTCATGAACCACGGCAGGCCGGCGGCCGGGAGCGATTCGCCGGGGAAGAGGATCGAGTAGAACCGAAGCGCTGCCAGGTCGACGAGGCTCTTGCGATAGACGTGCTGCACGTCGTCGGCGTCGCAGGAGAGCGCCGGCGCCTCCTCGATCCACTCCTCCAGCGTGACCGCCATGTTCGGGTGCGCATCCTCGGCGTCGTGGCCGTACTTGACCGCCTCGACGGTCTCCTCGGTGACGGGGCGCACGTCGATGCACGTCGTCCACTCGGATTGGGGCGCGAGCGTGAGCCTGAAGACGAATCCGTCCTTCGTGACTTCGGCGGGCTCGCCGCTCGTAATGCGCGTCTCACGGACGAAGTCGTCGCGGCGATAGCCGAGGACGAGCTCGCCGTCGCGCACCTCGCGGTAGGCCTCACCCTTCTTGTCGAGGGCGTCCTTGACCTCGAACAGATCGGCGAAGTCGGCGCCGGCCTCCAGCCTGATCTCGGCCTGCCTCGTCTCGTTCCCGTGGTTGAAAACGGTGACGTCCTCGTGGAAGCCATCGCCCACCTTTCGCTTGCGGATGATGGAGAGGTACGGGTTCTCGTAGATCGTCCCCGTGGGCGGGTAGAGGAAGAACTGCGCCTCGAAGTACTTGCCGTTCTCGACCGAGAGGACGTCGGGCCGGCGGCCGTCGACGGTCAGGACCCAGCGGGAGAGGAAGCGCGTGTCGCGGTAGAAGAGGCCCTGAACCTGGTCGGGCCCGGCCTCGACATCGCCGTGCGTATCGCTGACGACGAAGGTCGAGCCGTCGAGAATCGAGATCGAGTCGCTTGCAGGCATCCGATTCCTCCTCAGCGCGCCTCGGCCAGCGAGGCGTCCATCATCGGGTGGGCGCGGTGGTCCATCATCGTCCCGGGTCCGTTCGGCAACGCTCGTAGCGCAGCACCGAACGCCTCGGAGAAAGTCGGGAACTGCGCGATCGTGTCCTTGAGCACCGGCACGGGGATGTCGGCGCGGATGGCGAGGACGGCCATGTGAATCCACTCGCTCGCGAGCGGCGCGACCGCCCAGGCGCCAACCAACACGTCCCGCTTCGCGTCGACAACGATTCCAAGCTTGCCGTGCGGGTTCTGCTGGAAGGTGTACGGACGCGCGATCGACCGCGGGAGGTCGATGGTGACACCGAGCGGTTCGATGCCCTGCGCGCGCGCGTCTCCCTCGGTGGTGATGCCGACGGCGGCCACTTCTGGGTCGGTGAACGTAACGCGCGGAACGGCGCGGTAGTCGGCCTTCGCCGGGTACCCGAGGATGTCCATCGCCGCGATCCGCCCTTGGTACTTGGCGACGTGCGTGAAGGCCGCGATCCCGGTGACGTCGCCGATGGCCCAGACCCCGTCGGCTGCACGGCAGCGCTCGTCGACGGGGATGCCCCGGCGCTCGGGCTCGACGCCTACGGTCTCGAGACCGAGGTCGGCTGTGCGCGGGCGCCGGCCGACCGCCATGACCACGACGTCTCCTGCGGCGTCGCTGCCGTCGTCGAGCTCGATGATCCGCCGGCCGTTGTCCCGGCGGACGGCCTGGGCATGGACGCCCAGGCGAAGGTCAATCCCGTCGTCCTCGAGTATCTCGGCCAGGTAGTCACCGATGTCGGGCGCTTCCCGCTCGGCGAGCCGCTCGGCGCCCTGGACGAGCGTCACGCGGGAGCCGAAGCGGGCGAGGAACTGCGCCAGTTCGATGCCGACAGCGCCCCCGCCGACGACGACTGCGCTCTCGGGGATCTCGGTGAGGTCGGTCGCCTCGCGGTTCGTCCAGTAGCCGGCTTCCGCCAGGCCGGGGATGGGGGGCACGACGGCCTCCGACCCCGTGGCGATGACGATCGCCTCGGCGTCGAGGGTGCGCGCACCGACATCGACCCGCTGGGGACCGGCGATCCGGCCGCGTTCCTTGAGGACGGTGATCCCACGCTCCTCGTAGCCGGCGATCCGCTTCGAGTCGTCGTGGCCGGAAACCATGTAGTCGCGGTACGCGGAGAGTTCCGGCCACTCGAGCGCGGGAGTCATGATTCCCGCCGCCCGCGTCGACTTGCCCTTGAGCTCGGTGGGACGCAGGAGCGTCTTCGTCGGGATGCAGCCCCAGTTCGAGCACTCGCCCCCGATGACGTTCTCCTCCAGGAGCGCGATCTTGAGTCCCTCCTTGGCGAGTGTGTTCAGCGTGACCTCACCGCCGGGGCCCGCGCCGATGATGACGGCGTCGAAGCGCTCGCTCATCGCCTGCGCCTCGCGAGGAGCTCATAGCCGAGCGCGGTGCCCGTGCCGTAGAGGAGGTGGTACGAGACGTCCTTCCCGATCGCTCCGGCGCGGTAGTGCCACGGCCACCGGTAGAGGCCGAGGGGGACGAGCGTCGCGTACGACCATGCCCAGACGCCCAGTCCGAATATCGGGCCCTGGACGGCCGGCCGCGGGCGAAGCCACCGCTGTGCAAGCCCGTAGGCCGCGCCCAGCGAGATCCCGTACCCCCAGTGCGTCCCGTTCGTGTAGATCGGAATCCGGTCGGGCGGGACCTCTCGCCCGGTGAGGTCTTCCATCACACGCTTGGCGAGTTGCGCCGGCGCGGGCGCGTGCGCCCAGGGGTCGGCGTCCTCCATCCCCCGCATCGGGGCAGGCATCCGCGCTCGCCTCCTTCGCGCCATGACCTCTTGAAGCCCCGTCATGCAGACAGTGCCGATGAATCCGGCGGCCAGCCCTAGCTTGAGCGCGCCGGTCAATGTCGTGTTCCTATGCGTGCTTTCCATTCGAAGCTCCTTGTCAGCGTTACCCGTTACCGTCTCGCGACGGCCGGTTTCGTTGCGCGCGTGCGCCTCGCGGGGCGGTGGGGCGTCATCGCCTTCGGCATGGCCTGCGCGCGCTCGGCGCGCCGCCGTTCCCACTCCTCCCGCACGCCGGGGGCAAGCGGATCGAAGTTGTAGTCGAACTTCATGCGCAGCTCGCGCAGGTCAGCCCACAGGTCGTAGACGGACGGGCGCCCGTAGAACCAGAAGCCGCAGTAGATCTTGAAGATCTCGAGGTTCGGGCCGAGGATCACCGTGTGCGGCACGGAGGCCGTGTGATGGTCGTCGACGTACTCCTCGATCCCAAGCTTCGAGCGCACCTCGAGGTCGACGTCCGCCAGGAACGTCCAGTGTGCGCCGGTCGTCATCTTCAGCTTGAGCGTCTCGTGGAGGTCATTCGGAACGACCGTGACGAGCTCGCTCTCGAGGACGCCGCACCACTCGTGGAACTTGAGGAGCTCGCGGTGGTGCTGGCGCTCGCGCGGGCAGTGCTCGCCGCGGCCCAGCTGGACGACCAGCGGGTTCGCTCCTTGGATCTCCGAGAGCTTGTGCCTGACCCCGTTCTCGTCCGGGAGCTCGAAGTCCGGGAACGTGTCGCCTTCTCGCAGGTTCTTCAGCATGGTTCTCCTTTCGTCACTCGGGTCGGATGCCTGGGACGGCGACGTCGAGCCGATAGATGCTCGTCAGGGCGGTGACGTAGAGCGTTCGGCCGTCGTCCCCGCCCCAGGCGAGGTTGTGCGGCGCCTCCGGGAGGCGCAGGGTGCCGAGATGGTCGCCGTCCGCGGAGAGCACCCAGATGCCGCCGGGGCCGCAGACATAGAGGTTTCCCTCCCGGTCGACCTTGAGCCCGTCGATCGCGTCCTCGCTCGGCGCGTCGGCCATGTCGTAGAGGACGGTGCCGTTCGCGAGGTCGCCGGCCTCGTCGACCTCGTAGCGCATGACCACCTTGCGCGCGGGATCCCAGTTCCCGACGTAGAGGTAGCGCTCGTCCGGCGAGAAAGCCAGCCCGTTCGGGCCCTCGAGCTCGTCCGTAAGCAGCACCACCTCGCCGTCCTTGGCCCGGAAGACCCCGCTGAACGGCAGCTCCTTGTCGGGGTCGTCGAAGACGCCCGGGAGCCCGAAGGGCGGGTCGGTGAAGTAGATCTGGTCGTCCGACCGGTAGACGAGGTCGTTCGGGCTGTTCAGCCGCTTGCCCTCGTAACGGTCGGCGAGCACGGTTGTGTCGCCGTGCGGGTTGACGCGGAGGATGCGCCGGTTGCCGTGCTGGCACATGGTCAGGCGCCCTTGCGAGTCGAACGTGAGCCCGTTCGAGCCCGCCTGGTGGTAGCGCCCGACGTCGACGCCGGTGTAGCCGCTCTTCGAGCGGAGGACGGTCACGGCGCCTTCCGGCGCCCAGCGATAGATCGCGTTCGTGTTCGGCGAGCTGAAGAGGAGCGCGCCGTCGCGCGTCCACACCGGCCCTTCCGTGAACTCGAAGCCGCCGGCGACGCGTTCGAGGCGGGTGTCGGGGGGGACGAGGTCGTCGAGCCGGGGATCGGCCCGCTCGACCTCGAGCGGCGCCTCCCAGGTCACGCGTGCCCGCTCGGCCGCGTAGAAGTCGAGAGTCGCCGTCCGCATCCAGATGTAGTTGTGCGGCGAGGCCGAGATCGGGCCGTTGATGCCGAAGACGGCGATCTGGAAGCGCTCGCCGGGACGGGCGTCGCGAGTGAGGACGACCCGGTTCGGGGCGTTGAAGCCGCCGACCACCCTGCCGCCCAAGTCACCGAGAGCGAGTGGAAGCTGGCCGTTCACCCACACCTCGGCGTAGTCGTCGATCGCGACCTCGAAGACGACGGTCGCCCCGGTCGGATCGAAGTCGCCCACCCGCTCGGGCACCGTGACGGCGATCCGGTACCAGTTGAAGCAAACCCGCCCGTCGGCGAGTCGCAGCATCGTTTCCTCCGGCGACAGCATGCGCCAGCCGGAGTCGTCGAACTCCACGCCCTCGGCGTGCGGACGGACGTCGTAGGTGCGGTTTGGCGGCCCGCCTGGGCCGAGAGGGTCATCAGGCGCTCCGACGGCGACGAAGTCGATCTCCTCGACCGTGCAGTCGGAGTAGCGCCATTGCCCGTCAACCAACTCGATGCCCTCCTCGCTCTGCAGGTCGACGATCGCGTCCGGCTTGCCCGGCAGGAGCTCGGGTGGGCCTGGAAGCCTGGCAGCGCTCGTGATCGTCTCCGTCGTGGCCATCAGGCTTCCACCTTCACGACGAAGTAGAGGAACGGATCGGTGACCTCGAGGAACTGGTGCGGCACCCCGTTCGGGATGGCGATGACGTCGCCTTCGGAGACCTGCTGCGCCTTGCCGCCCTCGATGCGGTCGCCCTTGATCTCGCCGCCGGTGATCACCGTGGCGCGGCCCTCGACGACACGCATCACATCGACCTCGTGCTCGTGCAACTCCGGCGCGCCGGGCGCCTCGCGGCGGCCGGCGTCGATCTTGTAGGCGTGCGTCTCGAGAAGCAGCCCGCCGGTCTCGAACTTCCGCCGGACGTCGTCGCTCGCGAAGAAGGCCGCGCCATTCGTGCGCCCGTTGGGTGAGGTGAGCGCATTTGCGCCGATCACGGCGAGCTCTTGATCCTCGTCGGCCGACGACGCTCCGCTCACGCCGATGGCCCCGACGACGTGGCCGTCGTAGAGAATCGGCATGCCGCCCTGGAGTGGCACGGCGCGCGCGAGGTGGAGGGCCGATGGACGGCCGCCGGAGGCCTGGTCTTCGAAGTCCTTGCTCGGCCGGCGGTAGATGGCAGCCGTGCGCGCCTTGTCGGTCGTCACTTCTACGCTCGCCACCTGCGCCTCGTCGGGCCGATGAAGGTAGATGAGCGCGCCGCCTGCATCGACCGTGGAGACGACGGGCGCGACGCCTCGATCCGCCGCGGCGGCGCCGACTGCCTCGGCGGCAAGCTTTGCCCCCTCCTGGGTGAGGGCGGGCACCTCGGCGGTCGAGAAGTCGGCTGCCGCCCCTGCGATGGAGACGGACTCGTCCTCGTCGGGCGTCTCCCCGCTTGTGCCGATTGCGCCGACGACCTCGTCGCCGATGTTCAGTGGGATTCCGCCCGTCAGGCAGGAGGCGCCGTGGAGCGCGAGTGCGCCGAGCCGGCCGTTCGTGACCTGCTCTTCCATCTCCCGGCTCGGCCGGACGAAGATCGCCGCCGTCCGCGCCTTGTCGACCGCGACCCGTGAGCTCGCGATCTGCGCACCCTCCGTGCGGCGGAGGGCAACGACCTCGCCCCATGGATCGACGACTGTGATGACGACACGCAGTCCTTGTTCGCGCGCCGATCGCTCGGCTGCGGCGAGGACGCCTTCGGCGCCCGCCTCGTCGATGACACGACGCATTCGAATCGGCTTCATGGTCAGGCTCCTTTCGCGTTCAGGTCAGCGGCCCAGATCGCGGTGTCCGCCGTCATGTAGAGGACGTCCTCACCCGGGCCGAAGGCGAAGATGACGGCGCCCGGAAGGTCGATCGCGCCGAGCGGCTCGCCGGTCGGGGCGAGGATGTCGACGCCGCCGGGCGCAGAGAGGTAGATCCGGCCGGCGCGGTCGACCTTGATCCCGTCGGGATGCTCACCCGACGTGGTCGCGACGACCCGACGGCCGCTCAGGCGAGCGCCGTCGTCGACGCCGAAGGCGAGCAGCTCGTGAGGGGCGCCGTTGTCGCCGACGTAGAGGACACGCTCGTCGGGTGAGAAGGCAAGCCCGTTGGGCTTGTCGAAACCGCCGGCGACGAGAATGAGCGAATCCGCCGCCGGGTCATAGCGGTACACGTGATCACCGAGCTCGGGCTTGGGCCTGAAGCCCTGCAGGTAGCCGTAGCTCGGGTCGGTGAACCAGATCGTTCCGTCGCTCTTCACGACGACGTCGTTCGGCGAGTTGAGCGGAAGGCCGTTCCAGGAATCGACGAGCGTCTCGACCTTCCGTGACTCACGGTTCAGCCGTGTGATGCGAGCCGGCTCGCTGCTCGTTCCCTGCTCGCAGACGACGAGGCGGCCCTCGAGATCGAGGGCCATGCCGTTGGCCGTGTTCGCGTCCGCCCGGACGACCGAGATAGATCGGTCGGCCAGCTCGAGTCGCTTGATCGCCACGCGGTCGCGCCGGACGGTGGTGAAGTAGAGCGCGTGCTCATCAGCCGCGTAGACCGGGCCCTCGTGCGCGTCCGTCTCGGCGATTAGCTCGAGCGCTGCCTTCAGAGGCCGCGTCCGCCCGGCGTTGACAAGGCTCGAAGTGCCCACGCTCTGTAGTCGCTGGAGCGCGGCGTCTGTTACGCCTACGGTGGCAACTCGGACGGGAGTGGGATGATCGCGATTCTCGGCGGGCTCGGCGCGGCTACGGTGTTCGCCACGGCGACGCTCTGTTCGTCGCGCTCGACGCGCATGATCGGTGCCGGGCCGGTCCTCTCGTGGGTGATGATGCTCGGCTTCGTGATCGTCGTCCCGTGGGCGGTCGCCGAAGGAGTACCCGAGGGGCTAGACACGCGCTCGGCGGGCTGGCTCGTAGTCGCTGGGCTGGGCAACGTCCTTGGCCTCCTGCTCGCCTACTCGGCGCTCCGTCTCGGCAAGGTTGGCATCGTCGCTCCGATCGTCTCGACCGAGGGCGCGATCGCGGCCGTCATCTCCGTGATCGCCGGCGAGCAGATCAAGGAAGGCGTCGGAGTGACGCTGGGCGTGATCGCGTTTGGAATCCTGCTCGCCGCCGCCACGCGCGAAGCCCAGTCGACCGCGAGGAAGACGGTGGATTGGATCGTCGCCCTGTACGCCGTGGGCGCCGCCGTGTCGTTCGGCTTCAGCCTCTACGCAACTGCTCGCGTCAGCGCCGAGCTTCCAATCGTCTGGGCGCTGCTCCCCGCCCGCGTCGTCGGGGTGCTCCTCGTCGCCCTTCCGCTCGCCTTGACCGCCCGGCTGCGGTTGACCAGGCGGGCCCTGCCGCTTGTCGTCGCCTCAGGGATCGCAGAGGTGCTCGGCTTCGCGCTCTTCGCCGTCGGCTCTCGCCACGGAATCGCCGTCAGCGCCGTGCTCGCCTCGCAGTTCGGAGCCATCGCTGGCGTGGCCGCTTTCCTCCTTTTTCGCGAGCGGCTGGCGTCCGTTCAGATCGTCGGCGTCGCCATGATCGTCCTCGGCGTCTCCCTGCTCAGCATCCTCCAGACGTAGGCCGCCTAGAGGAGCCCGAGCGAGCGAGCGCGCTCGACCGCCTCGTCACGGCCGGACGCGCCCAGCTTGCGCAGGATCGCTCGCATGTGCGTCTTGACGGTATTGAGGGAAACGAAGAGCGCCGCGCCGATCTCGCGCCGCGAGAGGTCCGTGTCCAGTAACTTGAGCACCGCCAGCTCTCGGTCGGTCAGCTCCTCGGGCGAAGGCGCCGGCTGGGCGGCTCCGCGTGGCGCCCCGAGTCGCAATCGTCGCTCCGCGCCCGCGATGTGATCTTCCAGGGCGCGCGGATCGGGGCAGTCACGAAGATCCGCGCGCGCCTCGCGAAGGAGAGCGCGCGCCGGCGCGCGAGCGCCTCGCGCGTGCTTGACCTCCGCGAGGGCGACGCGTGCCGAGGCGATCTCAATAATCCCAGCTCCGCGCAGGGCGAGCTCGAGGGCGCGGGCGGCGCAGCTCTCGGCCTCGGCCAGCTCGCCCCGTTGCTGGAAGACCCTGGCGCGGCCGAGATGAGCCATCATCGTCACGAAGTGCTCGGCGAAGCCGGGCGCGTCGCTGGCCGCGAGCGCACGTCCGGCTACCTCGTCGGCCCTCCCGAGTTCTTTGTCCTCCGCGTAGATGATGGAGAGGTAACCGAGCGCATAGCTGGCCGCGAGATTGTTGCCGGCGGCGTGTGCCAGCTCCACCGTCTCATCGAGCGCACCGACGGCCTGGTCGCGCTCGCTCGACCAGTAGTGCGTTACACCGAGAATGCATTGGGCCACGGTCCGAGGAAAGAGCGCTTCGTCCGAAGAGAGCTCGAGCGTCTGCTGAGCGGCCTCGTGCGCACGGGCGATGTCGCCGAGCTTGAACCGAAAGACGGTGCGCAGCACCGCCGTCTCCAGTGACGCCGGCCCGTCCTCGTCGCGCCGGGACGAGATGGCTCGGTCGGCGGCTTCGATCCAGCGCTCGACCGCCGCGAGACGTCCCCGATCGAGCGCGATCCACGCTCGCGCCACGCAGAGGCGGGCATCGTCGGCGACCAGGTCGGCGGGAAGCGAGTCCAGCCAGCTTGCGACCGTGTTCAACCGTCCCTGATTGAAGAACGTGTTCCAATGCGCTGCGACGAGCTCGCCCGCCTCGTCGACATCGCCTGCGGCAAGCGCGTGGTGGATCGCGTCCGGGATGGAGTTCGCGGCCCGGTACCAGCCGGAAGCCCGGCGGTGTAACCCGGTGGCGGCCTCGGGCTCGGCCCGCCCGAGCTCGTGAAGCAACAGGCTCCTGAACAGGTGGTGATACCGGTACCAACGACGCCTATCGTCCAGGGGGACGAGGAAGAGGTTGGCTCGCTCGATCGCCTTCAGCATGTCGGCCGAGCCCGTCGTCTCCATGACGGCGTCGCAGAGTTGGCCCGAGAGGCGGTCGAGGATCGACGTGTGCAGCATGAAAGTTCGGACGGCGTCGGGTTGGCTCTGGAGCACCTCGGCTCCGAGGTAGTCGACGATGTGACGGTCGTCGCCGGCGAATGCGGCGATGAACGGAGCGCGGTCCTCCCGCCCCCTGAGGGACAGCGCGGCGAGATAGAGGCCCGCGGCCCAGCCTTCAGTACGCACGTGTAGGCGCATGACGTCGCCCGGCTCGAGGGCGAGCCCGAGGATTCCATTGAGGAGCTCGGCCGACTCCTCGGGCCCAAAACGGAGGTCTCCGGCACGAAGCTCGAGCAGCTCTCCACGGGCACGCAAGCGCCCCAGCGGAAGAGCGGGGTCCGACCGAGTCGCGATCACGAGGCAGAAGGCCGGCGGGGCATGGTCGAGGAGGAACCCAACGGCCTCGTGGACCTCGGTGTTCTCGAGCGAGTGGTAGTCGTCGAGAACTAGAACGAGCGGCCCTTCGAGTGCGTCGAGCTCGTTGATCAGCGCCGGCAGGATGTCCTCTACCACGGATGTACGAGGCGCCTGGAGGAGCGCCAGCGCCTTTCGTCCTACCTCGGGCCGAACGGTGCGGATGGCCGCGACGAGATGCATCCAGAACCGGACTGGATCATTGTCCCAACTGTCGACGGAGAGCCAGGCGAAGGGGTTTCCCCGTCCCTCCAACCGTTTCCACGCCGCGAGTAGCGTCGTCTTTCCGGATCCGGCCGGCGCCGCGAGGAGCGTCAGCTTGTGGCCGCCGGCCGCGAGCTGCTCCACGAGAGCGGTGCGAGCCACGAGCTCGCCGCGCACTGCTGGCGGCTGCAGCTTCGTCCTCAAGACTCCGCTCTCGGAGCCACTTGCTCGGCGAGGCCGGCGCCCCCCCGTCGAGCGCTTTGCCGTTACGGGATCCATCGACCTCCCAGCCGCCACAGCCGAGGTTACCGTGCCCACGGCCCGAGATACCAGGGTGGCTTCCCGAGCTAGTCTAGGTAGTGTTCGAGCGCCGCGCGGACTTTCGAACGGGCGCGGTGGAGGAGCACGCGCTGGTTCGCCTCGGATATCGCGAGGAGCGCGCAGACATCGCGTGAGCTCCACCCTCCCACGTCGCGAAGCGTGATGACGTGTGCTTGCGTTGGCGGTAGCGAGAGAATCACGTCATCGATCACTCCGCAGGTCTCCTGCGAAAGAAGTCGGCTTTCCGGCATCTCATTCCAGGGTCGAGGCGGCGAAGTCCAACGCCCGTCCTTGAAACGTTCCGGCTCGACCGTGGGCTCAGCTGGATCGTCCCCGTTTCCGCCGAGCGAGGAGAACGGGACGGACCGGTTCTCGCGCACAAAGCGAGTCTTTGCCGTGTTGAGGAGAATGCGGAAGATCCAGGTCTTGAGGGAGGAGCGCCGCTCGAAGCGCTCGAGTCCGGCAAGGACGCCGAGCCACGTCTCCTGCACGACCTCCTCCGCCACGGCGCGGTTCTTCACGTACGCGGTCGCTAGGCGCATCAACGACGATTGGTAGCGTTCGACAAGCGCGACGAACGCGTCTTCGTCGCCCCTGAGCAAGGCGTGGTACAGCCGCTCCTCGTCCTGGATCGCGACGGCGTTCATGCGTGCTCCTCGAGCCCGACGAGGTCAAGGCCGAAGTCGCGGAGCCGGTTCAGGAGGCCGTAGAGCTCGGCCTGGTCGCGGAGGTTGCAGACGAGGACGGTCGTGCCCCTTCCTCGCTCGACTGTCACGCCGTCGAATGCTGAGGCGAGTCGATCGCTCATGTTCCCACGAACCGTCACCCGGTAGCTGCTCTCCGTAGCGTCCACACGGGCAAGGATGGCGCCGGGCGGAGTGAATCGTCTTCGCCCATCCGACGAATCACCCCGGGTGATCTTTCGATCGGCGTCGGGCGCTCGCCAGGCGTAACGGTTAGCGCATCTGCCGGAACTGCAAATGGCGACGCGATTCGTTGGCGTAAATCAAGACGCCGAGAGCCTCGGGGTCACGACCCGAACCGCGCGCAGGTCCCCGCATGTCCCGAAGGAGGAAGCGATGAATAAGCATGGCCTCCAGAAAAGTCCCAACGACCCTGCCCTCCGCGATACATCTAGAAAGCGGCTAACCACATTCGTCAGGCAGCACGTGCTGCTCGTGTTTTTCGCCCTGGCGTTTCTCATCACGTGGGCTCCCACCCCGTTCGGCGTCTTCATGGCAGCTGGCCCCCTACTCTCCGCGCTCGTCGTCACCGCGGTAATCGATGGCCGCCGAGGCTTGCGCGAGCTCGGCAGCCGGCTAATCCGATGGCGAGTCGGTTGGCCGTGGTACGCCGCTGCACTTCTCATCCCGTTGGCGGTCGTGCTCGGCACCGGGGGTCTAAACGTCGCACTCGGCGCATCGGATTCTTCTCTGCGCCAGCTCGAGCTCTCGTCCCTCGCCGTCGTCTTCGCGCTGCGTCTCGTAGTGCCCGTCTTCTCCCCGATCGGTGAAGAACCTGGTTGGCGCGGATTCGCGTTGCCTCGTTTCCTTGCCGGCCGTTCGCCGCTCGAAGCGACGCTCTTCCTTGCGCTCATCGTCGCGGTATGGCACGTGCCCCTCATATTCCTCGCGGAAGAAGACCTTCCCGCGATCTTCCTTCTAACGACGATGGCCGTCACGTTCTTCTATACCTGGCTCTTCGTTCACACGGGTGGGAGCGTCTTCATCACGATCCTGGCTCACGCAGCTGAAGGGACGATCGGCCGCGAGCTCACTGGAACGAATGGCTTTGTCGGGCGGGACGAAACGCGCTGGATCCTGCTCTACACGGCCGGGTGGTGTGCGGTCGCCGTAGGCCTGATCGTCTTCGATCGGCGACTCTGGCTGGGCCGCCGCGGCCGCTCGGCCGCTCACGCTGGACCATCGCCCGCGGTCCAACCGACAGTTTGAGCATAGCCCTCGGCAGAGCGGTTGGGCCTGGCGTCAGAGCACCACGAACTTCATCAAAGAGCGTGTCACGCGACTGTCCGGTCCATGAAAGATGCGATCCACACATGCCGGTATTCGGGTCAAGCTCTTCTCGAACTGAATAAGCACATCAGTCACGGCGTCGAAGAGAAATGACGAAACCGCGTCACCTCAGACTTGTCGACGAAGAGGAAACTGGTCGCGACAGGACCCCACCAGGCGGTTACGCGATCGATTGCAGCGATCGCCCGTGGGGCGGACGCGTCCTTCTCCCCAACGGGCAGAGGAGGACACGCTCACCGAGGAGTTTTTCAGCGGTTCAGCCAGATCGTAGACATGGCCCCTTACGTGCGTGCAAATAGCACCGGGAACCAAGCCTGGTGCCCTCATCTCGCCCTCATCTCCGCGGTCCCTGCCACGGCCGCCGCCAGCGGCTCCTCTATCCGCTCGGCCGGTTTCGCGCCGAGGCGCTCGAGCAGGTGGTCGCCGACCCTTAGAGCGTTTGCCATCGCCGTCAGAGCCGGGTTCACCGCGCTGGAGGAGGGGAAGAAGCTCGTGTCGACGACGTAGAGGTTGTCGACGTCGTGGGCCTTGCAGTTGATGTCGAGGGCGGACGACTTCGGATCGGTCCCGAACCGCGCCGTGCCGACCTGGTGCGCAACACCCGCGATGGGAATGCGCTCGTCCCGGATGACTTGGTTCGGGATCAGGTGCTCACGCATGTCGAGGTGTGGCAAGAGTCCCTTCAGCTTCGCGAGCAGCCGGCGGTGTGACTCGGCGTTCTTGTTCGAGTAGTGGATGTGAACCCGGCCAGTGCGGTCGAGCATCACGCGATTGCTCGTCTGGGGAATGTCCTCGGTCGTGAGCCAGAAGTCGACCGCGTGCCGAGCGGTGTAGTCGAGCGCCAGGCCGGGCGCGAACCAGGGTGCTCCGGCTCGCAGCATGTTCCCGTCGCTCTTGCCGAGCATCTGGATGTGCCCGAGCGGGAAATCGAAGTCGTCGGCGCTCCAGTAGTAATCGTTAAGGCCGAGCGTCTTCTGGAACCGCGTCGTGTTCGCCTCTTTCGAGATCGCGATCATCGCCGAGTTCAGGTGGCACATGTAGTGTCGGCCGATGACGTCCGACGAGTTGGCGAGCCCGTTCGGATGCTGGTCGTTGGCGGAGCCAAGTAGGAGGAGCGCCGAGTTGATCGCACCGCACGAAACGACGACCACATCGGCGCGATAGGTCTCGCGCTCGCCGTCGCGGTCGACGACCACGCCGGTCACCGTGCGACCGTCCGCGTCGGTCTCTAGGCGCGCAACGCGCGAGTTCGTCATCAGCGTGACGTTCGGGTGCTCGAGCGCCGGGCGGATACAGAGGACGTGCGCGTCGGCCTTCGCGTCCACGAGGCAGGGGAACCCGTCGAGCCGCGTGCAGCGGACGCACGGGCTCTTCTCCGGATTCTCCTCGTCGAGGTTGACCCCGACGGGGAGGTGGAACGGCTTGTGGCCGGTGCGGACTAGGTCATCGTGCAGCTTCTGGATGCGAGACTCGTGGCTGACCGCCGGATACGGGAAGGGGCCGGATGCGGGCGGTTCGGTCGGGTCCTCGCCCCGCTGCCCGTGGACGAGATAGAGCCGCTCGGCCTCGTCGTAATAAGGCGCGAGGTCCTCGTACGAGAGCGGCCAGGCGGGCGAGATGCCACCGTAGTGGCGCACCTCGCCGAAGTCGCGCTCGCGCAAGCGGAAGAGGATCGCGCCGTAGAACTTTGTCTGGCCACCGACGTAGTAGTGCTGACCCGGGTGGAACGGCTCGCCCTCCTTGTCGTACCACTGCTCGTGCGTCTTGTACTTGTTGAGGCGGAAGACCTTGTAGCTGTCCCAGTTGTCCGGCGAGCGGCGCAGGTAGTCCCCTCGCTCGAGCAGGAGGACCCGCTTGCCCGAAGGCGCGAGCCGGTGCGCAAGCGTCCCTCCTCCCGCGCCGGTGCCGATGATGATGACGTCGTAGTCGTTGCCCATTGCGGCTCCTCCGTTTCAGACGAGGGCGATCGGTGAGGTCCAGGCGCCGGTGGCGCCGCGAAGCTTGGGATGGGTCAGGACGAGGGCGAACTCGCGCACGCCGTCTGCGACGAGCGCGGAGGTATCGAGGTTCTCGACAACGAAGATGCCGTGGCGCACGTTCAGCATCTGCGGCACCTCGAAGGGCCGTGCCGGGTCCTCAGCCGGCACCGGACCGTAGCTCCAGGTGTCGCACCCGGTGAGCGCGACGCCGCGCTCGACGAGCCATTCGGCGACCTCGTAGCCGGGCCCCGGCTCGCCCGCAAGGTACGTCTCCGCGTCTTCCCAGTGCGCGCCCCAGCCGGTGTGGAAGAGGACGGCGTCGCCGGGCTCCGGCTCGATCCCATCAAGATCCTCGACCGAGACGACGCCGCCGATGCCGAGCCCGCGCTCGGAGACATCGACGACCCATCCGCGCGTGACGATCTGTGGAATTGTCTCGGCCCCCAGCCGTTTCATACCGGCCGGGTCCGCTAGCTCTCCGACCGTCCAGCCGTTGTAGCCGCGATCGCCGACCTGCAGATGGCTGAGCGCGTCGAGATGTGTCCCAAGCTGCATCGTCCCCGAGACGATCTCGGTCACCCAATTGACCATGTTGTCGCCGATGGGCATCGACATGTTCGCGTGGTGCGCCGTGGTGACGAGCGTCTGGCGGAAGTAGCGCCCCGGGAAGACGGGGCAGTTCTCGTCGAGGACGCGGCCGAGGTCGTACACCCGTCCCTCGCGCACGAGTCGAAGCGCCGCGAGGCGTTTGGCCTCATCGATGTGATTGAGCATCCCGAGCTGATCGTCCTCGCCGAAGGGCGAGGGCCACCAGCTCTGCTCGGTCTTCACTCCGACGACCACGGCTCGCGGAAATCGGCATAGAGGGTGAGGCCGCCGTCGACGAAGAGCGTCTGGCCGGTGATGTAGGCAGCGTCGTCGCTCGCGAGGAAACAGGTGACGCCCGCCATCTCGTCGGCGGTACCCGCGCGCCGCATCGGGATGTGCGCGGTCACCATCTCGCTCTTGACCGGGTCGTCAACCCAGGCGCGGTTGATCGGCGTGATCGTCGCGCCCGGCCCGATGCCGTTGACGCGGATGCCCTCCGCGGCGTACTCGAGTGCGAGCGTGCGGGTGAGGTTCATCATGCCGCCCTTGCTCACCGAGTACCCGAGGTAGTCCGGCTTCGGGATCAGCTGGTGGACGCTCGAGATGTTGATGATCACGCCCGGCGTCTCGTTCTCGAGATAGCGCTTGATCGCCTCGCGCGCGCACAAGAAAGATCCGCGCAAGTTGACCCCGATCACCCTGTCGAAATCTGCGGCCGAGAGCTCGTGCGACGGGCGCGAGATCTGGATGCCGGCGTTGTTGACGAGGACGTCGATGCCGCCGAGCTTGTCGACGGCGTCCTCGAACATGCCGACGACGTCGGGTTCCTTGGAGACGTCGCCCTGGACGAGGACGTCCCGCACGCCCATCTGGCGGACGCTCGCGACGCAGGCGTGGACCCTTTCCTCCGTGTCCTCCGCCTCCTCCGGGCTGCGGAGGTAGTTGATGGCGACGTTGGCTCCGAACTCGGCAAAGCGGACGGCGATCGCCTGGCCGATGCCCGACGTCCCGCCGGTGACGAGGACGTTCTTGCCCTTCAGTCCCCGCATACCTTCGGTCGCTGCTGCTGGGGCGGCTGCGGTCATGCGTTCCTCCTCGAAGACGAGTGCATACGAGGGGTAGAGTCTTCGCGCGGCGCCGACCGTTACAGGCGATACGCGGCCGTCGGGCGGGTGTCCACCGAGGGCCCGCTCGTGGGCAGCTCGCTCGCCAGCGAGCACGGGTAGCGCGCGTCGTGAAAGAGCTTGGCCGTCTTGGGCTGGGCGCCCGGATGGCGTCGCCGCCACGCGAGCCCCACGGCCACCGCGCCGAGGGTCGGCGCCGTGAGGTAGAGCCAGAGATTCTCGAGGCTCTCGCGGAAGACGAGGGCAGGGCCGGCGCTCCGCGCCGGGTTCAAGCTGGTGCCCGTAGAGGACGCGCCGCCCCAGACGAGCACTGCGATCAACGGCCAGATCGCGAGAGGCGTCCAGCGGGCGAGCCGGGCGCTCGACACGCAGAAGAGGATGACGACCATGAGAAGCGCGGTCATGACCGCCTCCAGCCCAAAGGCCGCCGGCAGCGGCACGGCAGCAGCCGTTGCGCCACCGTCGACCGACTCCGCGACGCCCCGCCAGAGAAGCCGGAGCGCCGCCGCCCCGGCAAGCGCACCAAGGACCTGGGCGACGATGTAACCGCTAACGTCCTGCGCGCTCACGCGGCCGAGGACGCGAAAGGCGAGCGTCACCGCCGGGTTCAGGTGCGCCCCGGAGAGGCGGCCGAGGGGCGAAACGGCGAGCAGGCTATTGCAGGCCGAGAAGAGGAGTCCCGTGACGAGGAGCCGGGCGGAGTGCGAGGGGAGGATCGAGGTCACGGGCGAGCCTCGACCGAAGACGAAGCAGACGACGGAGAGCCCGCCGAGGATCAAGAGTCCCGTGCCCGCGAACTCGGCTCCCCAGATCCGCCAGTGAAAGCCGGCGTGGGCCGGCTGCCCGACGGCAGCCTGCGGACGGGGAGTCGTGCCGATGGGCGCAGGCCGCGCCTCTGCGTGTGGCAGGGCGCTGCGGGCCTCCGCGGGCATGAGTCTCCTGTCGTCGTGCGCCCCGCCGCGTTACGGAATAACGCGTAACGCATGGCTCGACCTTCCGACTAGGAGAGCGTGGAGATCTCCTTCACGTCAGTGGCGGTGGTCGCGGCCGTCGCGGTCGTCGCCCCACTTGCGCTCGGGCTGACCGGCCTCCGCCTTCCATCGATCGTCCTCGAGATTCTGCTCGGCATCTTGGTCGGCCCGCAACTGCTGGGCTGGGCAAGCAGGGACGAGCCCGTCCAAGTGCTCAGCATCGTCGGGCTCGCTTTCCTCCTTCTGCTTGCGGGGTTAGAAGTCGACTACGAACGCTTCCGGGGGCGTCTGCTACGCCTGACGGCGCTCGGCTACGTGCTCTCGTTCGGCATCGCCCTCGTCGTGGGCCTGGCGCTCAAGGCGGGCGACCTCGTCCGCTCGCCGCTCCTTGTCGCGATCGTGCTCTCCGCTACCGGGCTCGGAATCATCCTGCCCATCCTCAAGGACGCCGGCGAAACGTCGACACCGTTCGGGCAGGTCGTGATCGCCGGCGCCTCGATCGCGGAAGTCGTGCCGATCATCCTGCTCTCGCTGTTCTTCTCCGGCAAAGGAGGAATCGGGGCCGGCGCCGTCTTGCTCGCGGCCTTCGGAGTCTTCGTCCTCGCAGCCGGGGCCGCCATCTTCGCTGCGGAACATTCGATGCGGCTGTCGGTGACGTTCATGAAGCTCCAGGACACGACGGCAGAGATCCGAGTGCGCAGCGCCTTCCTCCTGCTCATCGTCTTCGTGGTGCTCGCTTCGAAGTTCGGGCTCGAGGCGATCCTGGGCGCATTTCTCGCCGGGGCCACCCTGAAGCTCCTCGACCGCGACGACGCCATGTCACACACCTTCTTTCGGCGAAAGCTGGAGGCTGTCGGCTTCGGCGTCTTCGTGCCCTTCTTCTTCGTCGCCACCGGGCTGCGTCTCGATGTGGACACGCTCTTTGCCAGCGGCTCGGCGCTCGCCCGGGTGCCGCTCTTCCTCGGCGCGCTCCTACTTATTCGGGGGTTACCCGCGCTCCTCTACCGGCCGCTCGCAGAGCGCCGCGAGCAGGTCCTCGCCGGCGGGCTCCTCCAGGCGACCTCGCTCAGCTTTCTGATCGTCGCCGGTCAGCTCGGCGTCGACCTCGACCTCGTCTCTTCGGTCAACTACACAGCGCTCGTCGCCGCTGGTCTCCTCTCCGTCATCGTCTTCCCCCTCGTCGCCCTAAGCCTTCTGCGGCGCTCATCACAGGAGCAGTCGGCGGTGCCGAATGCGACAGTAACGATGGAGGGCTAGCGGATACGACTGGACGTGTGCAAGCGAGTGCGATTACCTAGGCGTCGCCTTTGACGACTGCTCCTTCCCTCGATGAGCTACAGCTGCTCGACTCGCTCCGGCAGGGCGACGAGCGCGCCTTTGCCGCGTTCGTGGAGGAGCATGGGCCGACGATGCTTCGGGTCGCACGTCTCTACGTCCGCGAGCGGGCCGTGGCGGAAGAGGTCGTACAGGAAGCGTGGCTCGGCGTCCTCCGCGGCATCGACCGCTTCGAGGGTCGCTCGTCGTTGCGCACCTGGCTCTTCCGCATCGTCACGAACCTCGCGAAGACCCGCGGCGTTCGGGAGAGCCGCTCGGTGCCCTTCTCAGCTCTCGTGGGCGAAGAGGTGGAGGACGCGGGGCCGTCTGTCCCGCCCGAGCGCTTCCGTGGCCCTGAGGACCGCTGGTGGGGCCACTGGGCGTCGCCTCCAGAGGAGTGGGGGCGCCCCGAGCACGAGCTTCTCTCCGCCGAGACGCGCGCCGTGATCGACCGGGCCATCGATGCGCTGCCCGACGTCCAGCGCCAGGTGATCACCCTCCGCGACGTCGAGGGCTGGAGCTCGGACGAGGTCTGTAACGCGCTCGACCTTTCGGAGACCAATCAGAGAGTGCTCTTGCATCGTGCCCGGACCAAGGTTCGGCATGCTCTCGACGACTACCTAGTTGGGGAATAGGGGCCAGGGATAGATGAGCGTTCAGGAAATCACCTGCAAGGAGCTCGTGGAGGTCGTTACCGACTACCTCGAGGGTCGTATGCCTCCCGACCGGCGCCTCCTCTTCGAAGAGCACGTCGCCTTCTGCTCCTGGTGCCGGACGTATCTCGATCAGATGCGGGAGACGATCCGGATCACGGGAACCCTGACCGAGGACGATCTGAGCCCCGAGACGCGCGACGCGCTGCTCGAAGCGTTCCGTAACTGGAACGCGCAATCCCGCTGATGCGAGCGCTGAAGTTCCTCCGCCCCGGTCGCGTCGCACCTTTCTCGAAGGTGACCTGGCCCGAGCCCGGTGAGTGGCTCGACGCGGACGGCCGTCCCGATCTCTGCCGCGCCGGCGTTCACGCGCTTCTTCCCGACGCCCTCGCGCCCTGGATCGCCGAGGAGCTCTGGCGCGTCGAGCTCGACGGCGCGGAGGCTCTGGCTCCGGGGATCCTCGTTGCCTCTCGCGGCCGCCTCGTCTCACCCGTTGAGGAGTGGAACGACGAGACGGCGCGTGAGTTCGCTCGCGCGTGCGCGGCGCATGTCCAGGAAGGCGCCACCGGACGCGCGGCCGAGTACGCGGCCGACGCCAGAGCGTCCGCCGAGGAGGCGGGCGCCGACTTCACCGCCACGACCGTGGGCTACATGGCCGCTCACGCTGCCGAGGCGATGAGGCCGGGTGGATTTACCGCGGAGCGCGAGTGGCAGTCGCGCTGGCTCGCCGAGCGGCTCGGCGTCTCGACGATTTAAGACCGGCGCAAGAAACGTCTAGTCATGCTTCGAGACTGAAGGCCATGGTCGCGCACATTTCTCGGTTCGCCTCTGCTCGGCGTTTCCCGTTCTGGCTCCGTCTCGGCCTCGTCCCGCCCGTGGCGGCGATCGTACTGGCCGGCATCTGGGTCACAGGCGGCCTGCTGTCGAACAACTTCCGGCTGTCGATGCTCTTCACGACGCTCTGGTTCGGCCTCGTCGGCCTGAGCTCATTGGTCGTCGCTTGGCGCTGGCGGCCGCTCGCCCTGCCGGTGCTCGGCACCGCGTTCGTCACCGCCACGGCCGCCGGCGGCTACCTCCTCTACGCCAGCTCGGTCGACAAAGTGGTCAGCGAGCGGGTCGCCGTCGCGGAGAATCCGCCGAGTTCGGCGCCGACGACCGGCGACGAGCCGGGCGAACCCGCCGCTGCGAACGTTGCTCTCGCCCGCGGCGCGTTCACGAGCGGCGAGCACGGGACGAGCGGCACGGCGACAGTCATTCGACTGGCAAAGGGCGGCAGCGTTCTGACGCTGACTGCGTTCGAGACGTCCCCCGGGCCCGACCTCCGCGTCTACCTCGTCACCGGAGGGCCCGACGATCTCGGCGATGTCGTCGACCTCGGCGGGCTCAAGGGCAACAAAGGCAGCCAACAGTACGACGTGCCAGCCTCGGTCGACCCGAGGCGGCACCGGACCGTCGTCATCTGGTGCCGCGCGTTCAGCGTTGCCTTCGGCAGCGCTCGCCTCGCGTAACGGCGAGGGCGACGCCGAGACTGACACGCATGCTCTACGAGCTCGCACGACGCGACGAAAGCGGTCTCGTCGTCCGCTTGCTCTGGGACCGCCGGCGCGACCAGGCGGTCATCCGCTACCGCGACCGAAGAAACGGTGAGGCCTTCGCCGCTGACGTCCCGAATCCGAAAGCGCTGGATGCGTTCCGGCATCCGAACGTCTACCGGCCCGGTCTCGCGGCGTAGGTCACGTCTGTAACGCGCGGAGACGGCCGGAGACTGAAGAGCATGACCGAGATCCTCAGCCCTCTCACGAAGTCCCTCGCCACACACGCCCGCACCGGGTACCTGCCGATCGAGGACCACGGCGTCATCGGCGACCTCCGCAGTGTCGCGCTCGTCGGTACGGACGGAACGATCGATTGGTACTGCCCTGGCCGCTTCGACGCGCCGAGCGTCTTCGCGGCTCTACTCGACCAGGAGCGCGGCGGCTACTTCCAGATCGCGCCCGCCGGCGAGGGCTGGAAGTCGCGCCAGCTCTACTTTCCCGACACGAACGTCCTCATCACCCGCTTCTCCTCGCACGAGGGCGTCGCCGAGGTGATCGACTTCATGCCGGTGATGAAGACGGGCAACGGGGGACGCCACCGCCTGGTGCGCACCGTGCTTGGCATCCGGGGTGAGCTGACGCTTCGCGCCGAGGTCGATCCGCGCTTCGACTACGGTCGCCAGCCCTCCGAGGCGCACGCGGCCGAGGACGGCTTTGTCTTCCGCTCCAGGGCCGGTTCGCTGGCTCTCTCAACGCGCGCGCCGCTCGCCCTCGAAGGCAGCCGCGTGGTCGGCGAGTTCACGATCGCGCCAGACGAGCGACTCACCTTCGTCCTCGAAAACGACGACGGCGAGATCCGCCCGCGCCGGTACACCGAGGATGAGGCCCGCGCGCTCTTCATCGAGACAGTCGAGTTCTGGCGGCGCTGGCTCCGGCAATGCCGCTACGTCGGTCGCTGGCGGGAGGTCGTGCATCGCTCCGCGCTCGCGCTCAAGCTCCTGACCTATCAGCCGACGGGCGCAATCGTGGCGGCTGCGACCACGAGCCTGCCCGAGCAGTTGGGCGGCGAGCGCAACTGGGACTACCGCTACACCTGGATTCGCGACGCGTCGTTCTCGCTCTACGCGCTCCTGCGCCTCGGCTTCAGCGAGGAAGCGGCCGCATTCGGTGGCTGGCTGGGCGATCGCTTCCGCGAGCGGATGGACGGCGAGTCCGGCCCGCTTCAGATCATGTACGCGATCGACGGCAACCCCGATCTCAAGGAGATCACGCTCGACCACCTCGAGGGCTACCGAGGATCCGCTCCCGTGCGCGTGGGCAATGGAGCCGCCGACCAACTGCAGCTCGACATCTACGGCGAGCTCGTCGATTCGATCTACCTCTACAACAAGTACGGCGAGCCGATCTCCTACGACGCTTGGAAGGACCTCTCGCACATCGTCGACTGGGTCGCCGAGAACTGGGACCGCGCCGACGAGGGCGTCTGGGAAACCCGGGGTGGACGCCAGCACTTCACGTACGGCCGCCTGATGTCCTGGGTCGCCGTCGAGCGCGCGGTCAGGATCGCGCGGCAGCGCGGCCTTCCGGCGGACATCGTCCGCTGGATGCGTGTGCGCGACGAGATCTTCGAGCAGGTCATGGCCCGCGGCTGGCACGCGGAACGCGGCGCCTTCGTCCAGCACTACGACACGGACGTGCTCGACGCGTCGGTTCTCCTCATGCCGCTCGTGAAGTTCATCTCCCCCACGGATCCTCGCTGGCTGTCGACGCTGGATCTGATGGGGCGGGAGCTCGTCTCCGACTCGCTCGTCTACCGCTACAACGCCGCGGCCTCGCCTGACGGTCTCGCCGGCGACGAGGGCACCTTCTCGATCTGCTCGTTCTGGTACGTCGAGGCCCTGGCCCGGGCTGGTCGGCTCGACGAGGCGCGCATCGCCTTCGAGAAGATGCTCACGTACGCCAACCACCTCGGGCTCTATTCCGAGGAGATCGGCCCGACCGGCGAGGCGCTCGGGAACTTTCCGCAGGCCTTCACCCACCTCTCGCTCATCAGTGCCGCAACCAACCTCGACCGTCAGCTCGGCTGAGGCCGAGCGGAAGCGGACGCTCCTGCTCGAGGCGGCGGCGGCAGACGCCGTCGTCGCGACGAGCCCGGCGACCGTCCGCTGGCTCCTCTGCGGGCGCGGTCGCCCCGTCTCGACGTCCGGGCCCGACGCCGACTACACCGTCGTCCTGACGCCGGAGCGGTCCCTCGTCCTTTTCCCCGACATCGAGGCGTCGCGGGTCGAGGCGGAGGAGCGCTTCGACGAGCTCGGCTTCGAGCCTCTCGCGTTCCCCTGGCACGAGGGGAGCGAGGGGGCACTGCGGGACGTGCTCGAAAGTGCCGAGGCGCTGACGGGAGCCGCTGTCGATGCTGTCGCCGCGCCGCTACGGCGGCGTCTCGGCGCGGAGGAGGTGCGGCGCTACCGCGCGGCGGGGGCCGACGCCGCGGAGGCGATGCTCGAGACGATCGGCGCGCTCGAGCCCGGCGCGACGGAGTCTCAGGCCGCCGCCGACCTGGGCGAGCGGCTGCTCAACCGTGGTTTTCGTCCGCCTGTGCTCTTGGTCGCCGGCGAGGAACGTCAAGCCGTCCACCGCCACCCGCTGCCGACGCAGGCACCGCTCGGCCGGCACGCGCTTCTCGCCGCGACCGCCGAGCGGCATGGGCTCCACGTGTCACTTACACGGCTCGTCTCGTTCGGCGCTGCACCCGACGAGTTGGCTCGTCTCGTCGCTGCGGTGGCGGACGTGGACGCCGTGATGCTGCGGGCGTCGCGGCCGGGGACGACGACGGGAGCGGTCCTGCGCGTTGCGGCGGCCGCCTATGCTGAGCGCGGGTTCCCCGAAGAATGGCGCCGGCACCACCAGGGCGGCATCACCGGCTATCGCGGCCGCGAGATCTTCGCCGTCCCCGGCGAGACGACCGAGCTTTCCGCGGTCTGCGCCGTTGCCTGGAACCCCTCGATCACGGGTGGAGCGAAATCCGAGGACACCGCCCTCGTTGGCCCCGAGGGCATCGAGGTCGTCACAAGGACGCCCGAGCTTCCCGAGCTCGACGTCGACAGTCTCGCGCGGCCGGGGATCGCCGAGCTCTAGGTCGCGGCGTTGCCGAACGTCCTCCTCCTCTGCCCGCAAGAGCGCGACCGCGCTCTGATCAGCGCCGCCGGGCTCGACGACGCGTACTGCGTCCGCTACGCGGGGGCCGATCTCGACAGCGTCACCGACTTCGACCCGGGAGCGTTCCTCGACGCGTGGACGACGGCCGATGCCGACGCGGTGGTCGGTACGAAGGACCGCTCGGCGCTCCTGGCCTCGCTCCTGGCCGAGCGGCTCGGCTTGCCCGGGCCGAAGCCCGACGCGGTGATCAACTGCCAGCACAAGGGCCGGTCGCGGCTGCTCCACCGCGAAGTCGCGCCAGCAGCGACGCCGCTCTTCGCGACCGTCCACGACGTAGACGATCCGCCGCCCGCCTGCCCGCCACCGTGGTTTGCGAAGCCGATCGTCGGCCGCCTCTCGCAAGGAGCGCGACGCGTCGACGATCCCGCCGAATTCCGAGAGCTCACGGACCCGTCTGGCTACTCGGCCGCGTATGGTCGGATCGCGGAGCTCGCCGGCGTTCCACAAGCAGCGGTGACTGGTTTCCTGGTCGAAGAGCTGGCACGCGGGGCCGAGGTGACGCTCGAGGGCTACGTCTACGACGGACGAGTGACCGTGATCGGCATCACGGACTCGATCATGTACGCGGGAACCAACAGCTTCGAGCGCTTCCAGTACCCATCCGCGCTCGGCGTCGAGCGACAGGAAGAGCTCGCGGACGTCGCCCGCCGGGTCGTGCCCGCGCTCGGGTTCGACGGCGGCTTCTTCAACATGGAGTTCGTCGTCCCGGCCGAGGGCCCCGCGACGCTCATCGAGGTCAACGGCAGGATCGCCTCCCAGTTCGCGCCGATGATGCAGGCGGTACACGGCCGCTCGACGTACGACGCCCTGCTCGCGCTCGCGTGCGGAACCGATCCCGAGTGGCGACCCGGTCGTCCCGACGGCGTCGCTGTCAGCTACGTGCTGCGAGCCTTCACTGATGCCTTCGTCGAGTCGATCCCCGAGCCCGCATCTGGAGTCGAGATCCTCGTACGCCCGGGCCTGCGCCTGTCCGAGCAAGGAACGAACGACGTCGAGAGCTACCGGATCGCGATCGTCTACGGTGCTGGCGAGACAGGCGCCGAGGCACTCGAGCGGTGCGGAGCACGGCTGCGCAGGCTCCGATTCCAGCTTACCTCTGCGCTGGTGGCGTAGCTCGCTCGGGCCGCCGCATGTCCCGCGCCGTAACGGCGGGCCGAACTGTCGGGACTGAACACTCATGGAGCAGGTCGGGTGGCGGGTCATCCTCGGTCTTACCGGCGGTCTAACCGGCCTGTTTGCTGTGTTCGTCGCCGTCCTGTTCCTGAGCCGCGGCGATGCTGGCGGGTCCACCCACGAAGTCGACCTCAGTGGACCGCCGGCCGGGACGAATGTCGCCCGCGCCGACCCCGCAGAGCTACGTCCCAGCGTCACAGTGCGCGCCTCCGACTACGGGCCAATCCTGTTCGACGATCGCGGCTACGCGTTGTACGCGTTCACGCGTGACGCGCGCGACCGTAGCGCTTGCGCCGAGGCGTGCACGGAGTCCTGGCCGCCTTACCTCCTCCGGGGCTCCGTTCGGGTCGGCACTGGTCTTGAGGCGTCGCTCCTCGCCACGACACGGCGACCGGCAGGTGACGTACGCCGGACGTCCTCTTTATCACTGGATCGGCGACCGTGAGCCGGGAGCCGTCGGCTGCCAGAACGTCTCTGAGTTCGGCGGCCTGTGGCTCGTCGTGCGGGCCGACGGGCGGCTCGTGAGATAGAGGGAAAGCGCCGGCGCACTCAGCGCTCAACAGGTTCCAAACTTGGTACCGGAATTGGTACCGCTCTCAGCGCACCTCACCGCATCTAGAGGGACTGAAGCGGGGCCAAAACCCCGCTTCAGTCCTCAGATGGACCTCTCGTAACAGACCTTCAAAATCGGCAAACCGGCGTAGCCCGTCGGTGGGTAGGTTCGACTCCTACGCCGCTCCGTCTACGAACTGCCTGCGTATCGGCACTTCTCCGTCGCTCACCGTCTCCTGGTCAGACAACGCGTCCCGGATTTGGTACCGGTTTTGGTACCGGTTTTCTCGAATCGGATGCAAAAACCGGTGAGCTGGCGAAGTTGAGTTGGGTCGACTCCTGCGCCACTCCGTAAGCAGGGAACTGCCTCACTTCAGGGTTTCGCCCTGCGGGCCGTGATGCTTGGAATGACGATCTCGCGCTCAGCCGCGCGCAGTCGGCAGCTGGAGGCGCTTTAGCGCGAGCGCGTTTACCGCGACGAGCACGCTCGAGCCGGACATCGAGATGGCGGCGATTTCCGGCCTGAGCGTCAGGCCGAAGGGCTCGAAAACGCCGGCGGCGATCGGGAGGGCGAGCGAGTTGTATCCGATTGCCCAGCCGAGGTTCTGGCGCATCTTGGGCACTGTGCCGCGGCCGATCGAGACTGCGGTGGCAACGTCGAGCGGGTCGGAGCGCATGAGTACGACATCGGCGGTTTCGATCGCCACGTCGGTGCCGGCTCCGATCGCGATCCCCATGTCGGCCTGGGCCAGCGCAGGCGCGTCGTTGACGCCGTCTCCGACCATCGCCACCTTGCGGCCCTCTCGCTGGAGCTCGGCCACCTTCGCCGCCTTGTCGCTCGGTAGGACCTCGGCGATCACCTCGTCGATTCCGACCTCGGCTGCGATTCGCTCCGCGGTCGCGCGATTGTCCCCGGTGAGCATGACCGGATGGATGCCGAGCTCCCGTAGTGCCGCGACCGCTTCCGTCGCGGTCTCGCGCGGTGCGTCGGCGATCGCGAGCAGAGCGACGGCGTGACCGTCCAGGGCGATGTGCACGACTGTGCGGCCTTCGGCGGCGAGCTCGGCTGCCCGGGGCGCGAGGCCATCGAGGGCGACTTGTTCCCGCTCGAGCAGGCGCGCGGTACCGATAGCGAGACGCCTGCCGTCCACGGTGGCGAGGGCACCGTGTCCGGGCACCGCTTCGAAGGCTTCCGCCCTGGGCGGTGCGAGCCCACGGCCCTCCGCCGCGCGGACGACCGCCTCTGCGAGCGGGTGCTCGCTCTCCCGCTCTACGGCGGCTGCGAGTCGCAGCACGGTCTCCTCGTCCATGGAGGGAGCGACTTCGATTGAGACGACCTCGGGCTCCCCGCGGGTGAGCGTGCCGGTCTTGTCGAGGACGACCGTGTCGAGTGAGGCGGCCTGCTCGATCGCGATCGCGCTCTTGAAGAGGATGCCCCGCTTCGCCCCGAGCCCGGTGCCGACCATCACCGCGGTCGGCGTGGCGAGGCCGAGCGCGTCGGGACACGTAATGACGACGACAGTGATCGCGAAGAGGAGTGCATCCACGACCGGGCGATCGAGCACACCGAACCAGACAAAGAAGGTTCCGAGCCCGCCGAGGAGCGCGACCAGAACGAGCCAGAAGGCGGCCCGGTCGGCGAGTCGCTGCGCCGGCGCCTTCGAGTTCTGCGCCTCCTGGACGAGCTTGACGATCTGCGCCAGCGCGGTATCGGAGCCCACGGCGGTCGCACGGGCACGGAGAGCGCCCTCCTTGTTGATAGTCGCCCCCACGAGCTGGTCGCCGGGCTCCTTCTCGACCGGCAGGCTCTCCCCGGTCACCGTCGATTCGTCGACCGAGCTCGCGCCCTCCACGACCTCCGCGTCGACAGGCACCTTGGCGCCCGGGCGAATGAGGAGGAGGTCACCGACTTGCACTTCCGCGGTCGACACTTCGAACTCCTGTCCGTCGCGGAGCACGACGGCCTTCGGGGGCGCGAGGTCGAGCAGTGCGCGAATGGCGTCGTTCGCGCCGCCGCGTGCCCGCATCTCGAACCAGTGGCCGAGGAGCACGAACGCGGCCAGGAAGGCGGCCGCCTCGTAGAACACGTCGCCCTCGATCCAGAAGGTGGCGGCGACCGAGTAGACCCAGCCCGTGCCGATCGCGACGGCGACGAGCACCATCATGTCAAGCGTCCTGGCCTTGAGCGCGTACCAGGCGCCTCGGAAGAAAATCCAGGAGGAGTAGAAGACGACCGGCAGGCTGAGGAAGAACTGCCAGAGGTCGTCTCCGATCCCGAAGGGGGCGGGCGGCGTCGACCCGAAGAGAAACTCCCCGAGCGGCGACCAGAGCGCGATCGGGATCGCGAACAGGGCTGCGACGAGGAAGCGGTTCCGCATGTCGCGGGCCATCGCCTCCATCGACATGCCCGCATGGCCGCCGTGCCCGTGCGCGTCCTCGGCGCGCTGCGCGCTGGCGTGGTCATGGGCGGGTGCGAGCGGCTCCGCCGGGGCAAGCGGATCGCAGATGTGGCCGGGAACCGAGCGCCCGCTGCAGTGATACCCGCACTCCTCCACCCAGCGCGCGAGCTCCTCGACACCGGTCACGGCGGGGTCATAGGCGACGGTCGCAGTCTGAGCCGCCGGGTTTGCGTCGACGGCGAGCACGCCCGGCCGGCGCCGCAGGGCTTCTTCGACGACGAGGTGCTCGCTGCCCCGATAGATCCCGCCGGTGTGGAGAACGGTCGTTTCCGGCGCGTCGGTGCGCGTTTGCTCGTGGGCGTGCGCCATTACGTCGCGAGCGGCCGACAAGGGCACCCGCCTGGCTACCGCGTCCTCGTGAAGCGCTCGACTGCGGCGAGGAGCTCGCGGCTCTTCGCCTTCGCGGCGTTCTCGTCGCCGGAGGAAAGCGCTCCGGCCACGCAGCTCTCGACGTGCTCGCCGAGGATCTTGAGCGCGACAGCGTCGAGGGCGGTCGTCGCCGCGCTGATCTGCGTCAGGATGTCGATGCAGTAGCGCTCGCCCGCGACCATCCGCTCGATGCCGCGCACCTGTCCCTCGATCCGGCGCAGCCGCTTCAGCAAGTCGTCCTTGCCCGCCAGGTAGCCGTACGGCTGCGTTTCGAGGATCGGTTCCGCCTTCATGCCGGTTCCACCTCCATTTTCGGTTCCGGTTTCTGTGCCGCTTGGCCGCCGTCGCCCTCGCGCGGGCTCGAGAAGCGGCGCAGCCGCAGCGAGTTCGAGATGACGAAGAGACTCGAGACCGCCATTGCGGCCGCGGCGATGATCGGGTTCAGCAGCCCGGCGACGGCGAGCGGGATCGCGGCGACGTTGTAGGCGAAGGCCCAGAAGAGGTTGCCCTTGATCGTCCCCAGCACCTTGCGGGAAAGGCGGATCGCATCCCCTGCCGCGCGCAGGTCGCCGGAGACGAGCGTCAGGTCGCTCGCCTCGATGGCGACGTCCGTGCCCGTTCCGATCGCGAGTCCGAGGTCGGCCTGGGCGAGCGCGGGCGCGTCGTTCACGCCGTCGCCGACCATCGCGACGACTTCGCCGGCCTCTTGCAGGCGCCGGATCTCGGCCGCCTTCTCGTGCGGGAGCACGTTCGCGAGCACGCGCTCGATCCCGGCCTTGGCGGCGACGGCGTGCGCGGTCGCCTCGTTGTCGCCCGTAAGCAGAACGGGTGTCAGGCCAAGATGACGGAGCTGGCCGATCGCCTCGGCGCTCGTCGGCTTGATCCGGTCGGCGACCGTGAGGAGCCCGCGCACGTCGCTGTCCCAGGCGACCGCGATGACGGTTCGGCCCTCACGCTCCGCTTCGGCCCGGGCAGAGGCGAGCTCACCGGAGAGCTCGAGACCCCAGTCGGCGAGGAAGCTCGGTCTGCCGACGACGAGTGCGTGTCCGTCGACGACGGCCTCGATCCCGAGCCCCGCGCGGTTCGTGAAGCTCTCCGTGGCGGGAAGCGCACCCAGCTCCTCCCGCGCCCGCTCGGCGATCGCGCGGGCGATCGGGTGCTCGCTCGCGTCCTCAGCGGCACCGGCGAGGCGAAGCAGCTCTGCGCGCTCGACCCCTGGTGCGGGGATCGCATCCGCGAGCCACATCCGTCCTTCGGTCACCGTGCCGGTCTTGTCCAGGACGATCGTCGTCACGCGGCGCGTCTGCTCGAGGATCTCCGGGCCCTTGATCAGGATGCCGAGCTGGGCGCCGCGGCCGGTGCCGACCATGAGCGCGGTCGGCGTCGCGAGCCCGAGCGCGCAGGGGCAGGCGATGATGAGGACGGCGACGGCCGCTGTGAAGGCCGCGGCCGGGTCGCCGCTGACGGGGAGCCAGCCGACGAGCGTCGCAAGTGAGATCCCCATGACGACGGGGACGAAGACGGCCGACACGCGGTCGGCGAGCCGCTGGATCGGCGCCTTGCCGGCTTGCGCCTCGGCGACGAGCCGGGCGATCTGGGCGAGCGCCGTCTCGCCGCCCACCTTCGTGGCGCGCACGACGAGGCGACCGGACGTGTTGATCGTCGCGCCCGCGACCTCGACGCCTGGACCGACCTCGACTGGGACTGACTCCCCAGTCAGCATCGACTGGTCAACGGCGGCGAATCCTTCCTCGACGACGCCGTCGGTCGCGATCTTCTCGCCGGGCCGAACGACGAAGCGGTCACCGGCGCCGAGCTCGTCCGCTGGCACAACGACCTCGCGCCCGTCCCGCAGCACGCGGGCCTCCCTGGCGCCGAGTTCGAGCAGGGCGCGAATCGCGGCACCCGAGCGCCGGCGCGCGCCGACCTCGAAGAAGCGCCCGAGCAGAATCAGCGTCGTGATGACGCCGGCGACCTCGAAGTAGGTGTCGCCGTTCTCGACGGCGGCGAGAGCGACGAACGACCAGCCCCAGGCCGCGAGCGTCCCGATCGAGATGAGCGTGTCCATCGTCGCCGTCCCATGCCGCGCGTTGACGAGCGCGGCGCGGTGAAACCGCAGGCCGGAGACGAACACGACCGGGGTCGCAAGGGCGAGCGCGACCCACTCCCAGCCGTCGAACTGGAGCGGCGGGATCATCGCAAGCGCCGTCAGCGGCACCGTGAGAATCGCCGCGAGGAGAAGCGAGCGGCGCAGCGATCGAGGCGGATCACCGGTCGCTTGCTCGTCGCGCAGGGCGGCACGGTATCCCGCCGCCTCGACGGCGCCGACGAGTTCCTCGAAGCTGGCGCGCGCAGGGTCGTAGCTCACCGCGGCGGCGTCAGTCGCGTAGTTGACCGTCGCCTCGACGCCTTCGAGCTTGTTGAGCTTCTTCTCGATCCGAACCGCGCACGAGGCGCAGGTCATGCCTTCGATGCGGAGCTCCGTCATGGATGGGCTCTCAAGGGTTGCCATCGTCGACCTCGTAGCCGGCCTCCTCGATCGCCGCCCGCAGCTCGCCGTCAGAGAGGCCGGCGCCGCGGACGGCCACGAGCTTCGTTTGGAGATCGGCCGAGACGGACTCGACCCCGGCCACCCGCGAGATCTCGCCTTCGATCGCCGCGGTGCAGTGCGCGCAGCTCATCCCGGGCACGAAATAGGACCGTGTCTCGATCACGCCCAACCCAATATACCCTAGAGGGGTAGGGTAAGTGAACGCTTTTGCCCCAAGGCGCTCAGTTCTGCAGGGCCACGCCCACGTCGTGCACGAGATTCGCGGGCGTCAGGTCGATTCCAGGATGGAGGCTCGCGACCCACTCGCCGCTTCGGTCGTACACATGGACCGAGGCGGAGTGCGTGTCGGCGTCGCCCGAGTCGAGCGCAGAGAGAACGCCGAACCTCCGCCAAACGGGGCGAAGCTCCTGCTCCGAGCCCACGAGGTAGTGGAGCTTTCCCTCGGCGCGCTGCGCGCGCAGGAAAGCGCGCACGTTCGCGGGGGTGTCATCCGTGGGATGTGTCGAGATCGCGATGGCGACGACCTGGGTCCGTTCCTCGGGCGTCAAGCGCTCGATCGTGCGCGCGACCTGTGAGGCGATGATCGGGCACGCCTCCTCGCACCTGCTCTCGAGAAAGGTGAGCAGGACGACTTTGCCCTCGAGGTCGTCGCGTGAGACTCGGGCGCCCGTGTAGTCGCGGAGCTCGAACTGGCCCAGCACGATTCCGGGCGGCACCAGGCTACCGCGGTAGCTGGCTGCCTTATCCTCACCTCCTCTCACCGAGAGCACGACAACAAGGGTGGCCGCGACCACAGCGACGGCAGCGGCGACGGAGCCGAGCAGTCTGGCTTTCGCTCCCACTTCTCTCACATCAGCTGGCGGCGATGGCGTTGGCGATGCCAGCCTCGAGCTCGTCGGGCGAGACCTCACCGACCGCATGGGCGACGACGCGCCCGCGCGCATCGAGGTAATACGTCTCCGGGATCCCGGTGAGGCCGTAGTTCTCGTACGTGGACGAGCCGCCGTCGCGCACGGAGACGTAGTTGGTGTCGTAGCGCTCGAGGAAGCTGCGCGCATCGCTCTCGAAGTCCTGCACGTCGACCCCGAGGAAGACGACCTCGCCCGCATGTCGCCGTGCGGAGGCGACCAAGCGGGGCGCCTCGGCCTTGCAGGGCACGCACCAGGAGGCCCAGAAGTTCACGACGACCGGGTAGCCGCGAAGCTCCCTCAGCGAGACACGGCCATCCGCGAGCGCGTCGCGAAGCTCGGCAGGCCACGTCTCGGCACGGGGCCAGAGGACGGGAAGGTCGAAGTCCGGGGCGAGCGGCTTGTCTCCGGCCTTGACCTCCGAGACCAGGTGCGGGCCCGCTTCCTTGGCCAGCGTGCGCATAACCAGGAGCGCGAGCAAAAGCGCCACTAACGAGACCGCGCCCGCCTGCAGCAGCAGGCGAAGGCGCGACCGACGGCCGTGACCCTTGGAAGCCGGCTCACCGATCATCGCCCTTCTGCCTGCGGCCCGAATCGCGCTGGGCCCGCATCATCAGCCACATGCCCACCCCCATGACGAGCGGGCAGACGAGTACGACCAGAAGGAGTGGAAAGACGTCCATCGCATGGCCTCCTAGCCGACCGGCTGCCAGCTCTGGCCGCGGTCGCTCGTGCGGTAGAGCACGCGGTCGAAGCCGACGGCATAGCCGACGTCTAGGTCGCTCGGCGACCAGGCGACCGGGCCGGCCCCTTCCGCGAGAGCGAGCACCTCGTCCCAGGTCCGTCCGCCGTCTCGCGAGAGCAGGATGCCGGGGCCGGTGGCGACGACCGAATCGGGATCGGCGGGGTTGATTGCGAGTCCCATCAGGCCGGCGCGAAGCACGGGCTTCCAGCTCTTGCCGGCATCGCTACTGATGAGCAGACCCTGCTGCATGTCGCCGGCGAGGATGCGCCCGTCCGCCGTCACTGCGAGCGCCATCACCGCGCCTCCGACATCACCCGAGATGAGTTCGAAGCTTTGACCGGCGTCGCGCGAGCGGTAGAGGCCCTGGCCGGCGACCGCGGCGTAGAGAGTCTGTGAGTCGTTCGGGTCGACCGCGAAGCCGTGGAGGTCCAGACTTGGAAGGCCCTCGGGCCGCACATCCGTCCATGTCGCACCCCCATCGGTGCTCCTGGCGAAGACGTTGTGGCCGGCCGTCCAGACGGTCTTGCCCTCGCTGCGGGCGAGGTTCATCGCACCCTGGCCCTCGAGCGCGGCCCGCTGCCAGTCCCGGCCGCCGTCGCTCGACTCGTACAGGCCGGCGTGCGTGCCGAGCAAAACGTGCTCCGGATTGCTCGGCGCCACGAGGAGCGAGTGGTAGTCAGGAGTGTTCGGCAACCCGCCCGTTGCCGCGGCCGGGCCGTCGCCGCCGCTCTGGGGTTGATCCTTTGCGAGCAGGAACGCTCCCGTGGCTATCCCCGCGATGAGGAGTCCCGTGACGAGCGCCCAAAGCCACCGCGGTACGCGTCTCGCTTCAACCTTCTTCTTCGGCGCCTGAATCGGCCGCTTGGACGGCGGCTTGCGCCTGGACTTCGACTTCGTCGCCATAGATCGCCTCCTCCTTGAATCGAGCGTACGGACCTACACCAGAGCCAGCGTGTTTCGCGCTAGCGGTAGGACCCACTCAGATCAGGAAGCGCTGCAGCTGTGCTGGTGAGGGGCTGCGTGAGCGGGGGCGAACGGCGGCGAGCGCGGATGCGACCGCCAGAAGCGAGAGCGCCATCAGTGACCAGACCTCGATCAGCGCCGGAAGCGAGGGGATCGCTCCGAGCGCCCGCTCAAGCGCCTGCATCGGCTGGTCGCTCAGACAGGCGCAGGCGAAACCGAGGAGAGCCAAGCAGACGACGGCAAGCAGGATGAACGCCACGAGCGGCATCCGTCCCCGAAGCGTCTGCAAGCTCATTGCTACTCAGGATAGCCCGCCCTCTAGGCAGGGGTTTCGCAGCAACGTATCAACGGGCGTTAGGATGAAACCGTGGCTGGTGAGCGCTGCGAGCTGCTTTGTATCGACCTCGAGGTCGCCGAGGACCTGCGCAGGCGCCGGCTCTCAGTCAGCGGGGCAGTAAGGGCCGCCGGCCGTGCCCGTGCGCTCGCCGATCCCACGCGCCTGCTGTTAGCGGCGGCGCTCAACGAGGCCGACGAGCTCTGCGTTTGCGACCTCGCTTGGATCGCCGAGCGCTCCCAAAACCTCGTTTCCCACCACCTGCGAGCCCTCAAAGCGGCGGGGCTCGTCCGGTCACGCCGCGAGGGAAAGATGGTCATGTACTCGCTGACGGAGGGCGCCGCCGCCCTCGTAGAGGCTGTGCTCGAACCGGAGGCGCTCGCGAAGACCTGAGCACGCGCGACCTGACCGCCGTCCAGTTGGAGCAGCAGTTCGAGCCGCCGGCTCGAAGCGAGCAGTGGCTCCGCGCGGCGCGGCAAGCACGCCTTCTGTCCTGGCTCTCGCTTGCCTGGATGGGCGCTGAAGGCGGAATCGCGATCGCGGCCGGGGTCATGGCCGGTTCAATCGCGCTGATCGGCTTCGGGATCGACTCGGCGATCGAGGGTTTGGCGAGCGTCGTCATCGTCTGGCGGTTCACCGGCTCGCGCCTGCTCTCGCACATGGCCGAGGAACGGGCGCAGAAGCTCGTCGCGATCCAGTTCTTCCTGCTCGCCCCCTACGTCACAGCCGAGGCGATCCACAAGCTTGTGACCGCCGAGCAGCCGGAAACGAGCTGGCTCGGCATCGGCCTGACCGCCTCGAGCCTCGTCGGGATGCCGATGCTCGGCATCGCCAAGCGCCGGCTGGCCGACAAGCTTGGCTCCGCCGCCACGCGGGGAGAGGGAACGCAGAACCTGCTCTGCGCCTACCTCGCGGGCGCCGTCCTCGTCGGCCTGCTCGGAAACACCTTCCTCGGTCTCTGGTGGCTCGACCCGGTCGCCGCACTGCTGATCGCGGCCGTCGCAGTCAAGGAAGGGCGCGAGAGCTGGCGCGGCGAAGGCTGCTGCGTAAGCTGCTAGCGCAGACGCCAAAGCTGCGGCGAAAGCGTCTAGCACGTGCGCCCGTTCCCACCCTGTGACCGCGAGCCGCAAGCATTTCCCGCGCTGGCGAAACGTTCTACGGGCGGTGAGATCTCTTGCCCGCTCGAGCTCGCAGCGCCGGAAGGCGCCCGGCCGAGCTCGGGCGGCGATGGGAACAAATATCCCAGGCGGGGCGTCGAATGGGCATGAATTCCGGAATGGCCTGGGCGAAGTCGGCTACCGTGGCCCTCGCTGGTTTGGTCTTGCTCGCCGCTTGTGGCGAGGCCACCCCAGATCCTCAGGCCGGAGCGGGTCCAGAGACGACCACGACGGCGGGACCTTCGATCGACCCCGCTCCTCCGCCTGAGTTGGAGGCACCACCGCGCGTCACCGTGTGGTTCGGCGATGAGTCAGTCGCTCTCCCCGCATGGACGTACTGTTATCGCACCGCCTGCGTCGATGGGAGCCCGCCTGCCGAACCCCCGGATGTAGGCAATCCCGAGGAGGTCGTCATCGAGTTCCCACTCGCAGGGTGGTCGTTCACTGCGAGCTTCCGTTCAGCCGCGAACGAGTGCGGACGGATGCAGGAGGTGCCGCTCGAGGCCGCCGGTGACGGGCGGTTCGTGCTGCGACCGGCCGGGTACGCGGGCGCCTACGACGTTACCCTCTTCGGCCGAGGCGACGGCGACCTTTTCACCAGCTTCCGCTGGAGCACGCCTATCGACGGCGCGTTGCCTACACCGGAAGCGCGGCTCGCCCTCCTCGCCGACCACGATGGGCGGGCCGACAGTTACGGGGTCGAGCTGGAAGTGACCAACTTGGCCGAGACGCCGCGGCAGGCCTCGGCGAGGATCACGGTTCAGGCCAGGGGCGGAGACGCGATCACCTTCAACGCAACGCGGTCCGAGACGCGATGCCTGCCGGTGGGCACCGTCTACTGGGATGGTCCGGACGAGAAGGGTCTCGCCGCCGCGGCCCTCGGCAAGGGCCCCTTCACCTACAGGGTCGAGCTCCTCCTCGACGGCGCCCGCTACGTTGCCACCGCCAAGTGGCCGGCCGATGAGATCGTCGGCAACGAGCCTTCGGTGGCGCTCCACTTCACGCCGAACCTCCGGGGCCTTTCCTAGCACCTACAGTCCGCCGGCATCACGGTTCAAGAGCCGGTCAGCGCGGCCTCCACGCCCTCGAGCCTGTCAGCTTACGCTCGATCCGCGCGGCGCAGGAGGCGCAGGTCATCTCCTTGAGCTCAAGCTGGACGCGCTCGGGCCTTTCGGCAACGGCCATCACGCCGCCTCGGCCTCGTAGCCAGCCTCGTCGATGGCGGCGCGCAGCGTCGCGTCACCGAGCCGCTCGCCCCGGATGACGACGAGCTTCGTGTCGAGGTCGACCTCGACGGCCTCGACCCCCGCAACGGCGGACAACTCCTCGCTGACGGCCGCCTTGCAGTGTCCGCAGTGCATGCCGGGAACGCGGTAGGTGACTGGGTCGCTCATCTCCTCCCCCATCGGTTGTTGCCCTCCACCAGACCCGGGTGGGGTATGGAGCGCAAACGGGTCCGTTAGGGTGCCCAGCGATGCGCCTGCCGCTTCGCTCGCTCCTCGCCACCGCCGCCGCAGCGACCGTGCTCGCCTACGGGGCGGCGGGCCACAGCGTGCCGCAGTGAACAGCCATGACGGCATGGCCGGCTCGACGATCGGCCTCTGCCTCCTACTCGTCACGGTCCTCGGTCTCGTCGCGCTGCCGCGGCCCGAGGGGCGGCCGCGGCCGATTCGCACGCTGGCAGTTGCTGCCCCAGAGGTAGTCCTCGGCCCGCCCGCGCTCGACGGCCGGGCGCGAGCTTCACCGAGCTCGCTGCAGCGCTTTTTGAACTGATCCTCCTCGCGTCGGACGCGGGCTCCGGCTCGCCTGTCTACGTCTGCAAGGAGGAGAAATGAAGAAACTCATACTGCTGCTCGCCGCCGCCGCGCTCGGCGCCGCCGGCTGCGGGGGAAACGAAGGCGCCGCGCCGACCGGCCAGGAGACGGCCGCCGCCGGTAGGCGGCGATCGAGATGGCCCGCGATGCTTTCGATGCTGGGCTCACGCAGCCCGAGCTGATCAACATCGCCGACAACATCATCGCCACGCAGCAGAGCGAGATCGACCAGATGCTCGAGTGGCGCGAGCAGTGGTTCGGCTCGAAGGAGCCCGGATCTGAGGAGAGCGCTCTCGAGACGCTGGGAGTCTCGGCGGCCGAGGCCGGCATGGAGCACGGCGCCATGGATTTCTCGATGGCGGAGAACGTCGACCAAGCGTTCGCCGAGATGATGATCGACCACCACGAAGGGGCGATTCGGATGGCGCGATTGGCCGAGGAAAGGGCCGGTCACGACGAGATCAAGGAGCTCGCCGAGGACATCATTGCCGCCCAACAGAGCGAGATCGAGATCATGCGAACGCACGCGTAAGGCGACCGTTCTTGAAGCCGCGCGAGGCACGGCCGCCCACCGCGGCCGTGCCTCGCCGCTCGCAGCGGGTAGGACCTATGAGGAGAAAGCAATGGTCGGCGCTGGCCACACGAGTCTTCGTTCGTTGATCTGCGAGGGTTGGTGCGCAGTCCTCGTCAGTGGGTTGGCCCTCGCCCTGTTCGCGCCAGGCTGCAGCGTAGGCGACACGCGCGACCAGCGAGCTGATCAGAAGAGCGACGGAAAGCCCTCGACCGAGACGAGCGCAGGCGCCGGGCAGACAGAGGAGAGCGCGACGACGCAGCCCACCGGGCCACGCGCGCGGCAGCCGAAGCCCCGCGCGCTCGTTTGGGTGGGCCTGGAGGATGCCGAAGAAGTCGCGCTCGTCGATCTCGCCCGAGGCAAGGTCATCGCGCGCCGAGAGGCGCAAGGTGGCCCGCACAACGTCACGGTCGCGAGCGACGGAACGGCCGCCGCCACGCTCTACGGCAGCGACCGAATCGTGCTCGTGCGCCCACGCGGGCGTGCGCACTTCGTCGAGCTCGGTGGAACTCCACACGACGTCAAGGCGGCCGGGAGCCTCTTCGTCGTCGCCAACGAGGCGGGGCGGCGGCTGGACTTCATCAGGGACGGCGAGCACGTCGCGAGCGTCCGGCTGGGCGCGGAGCCGCACGACCTCGCGATCGCGCCGGGCGGAAACCGCGCCTGGGTGACCCTGAACGGCACCGACGAGCTCGCGATCGTCGATCTGCGCGCACGCCAGGTCGTGCGCTCCCTCGCCACCGGCTTCCGCCCGCACGACATCCTCTTCGCCCCAGACGGGCGCCTCTGGGTGACGGACTGGGACGGGCCGGTGCATATCTTCGACCGTCGGGGGCGGGTGCAGGGAAGCGTCGAGCTCGGTCAGGAATCGCACCACCTGGCCTTCACCCCCAACGGGCGGCAGGCGTGGATCACTGATCATGCAGCGGGACGCGTCTTCGTCGTCGACGCTCGAAGCCTCGAGGTGATCGCCGCACTTCCCGTTCGGGGCGGCCCGCACCACGTCGCGATCACGCCCGACGGGACGCGCGCGGCCGTCGCCGACCACGAGAGCGGGATGGTCGTGGTTTACAACGTCAAGCGCCGCTCACGCGTCGGCATCATCGAGGTGGGGGCAGGGCCGCACGGCGTCTGGGCAGTGCCGACCGCGCCGTCCCGGTGAGGCGGCTGAGCGCCCAGCGCCGCTTCGCAGACGTTCAGGACACATCCCGGCGCTGCGCTTTTGCGCACTGACGCGGCGAGCGCCACGGCCGCGAGGGTGTGACCTAAGAAATCGCCACCGTCCCAGTCGTTCCCGTTACTTTCCACTCGGCCCCGCGATGCTCCGCGACATAGGTGGCCCAGAAACCGGCGAGACCGTCGATCCAGAGATTGCTGCCGACCTCGACTCGTCGCTCGTCGCCGACAATTGGGCCGAGCGTCAACAGCACGCCATCATCGATGACATGGCCGGGAGCGGAGCCGCCCTTGTCTCCTTCGATCACTGAGCTTCTCTCTTTCACGAAGACGATTGGCGGCAGATCATCAAGCTTCTCCTTCAGTCGTGCCTCGACGTCATCCCCGAAACGCTCGTAAGGCACGTATTCGTCCGTCGTCTTCATCGAGTCTTCCGCACCGTCGACCGCCCCGTCGAGGACGTACACGACTTTGAATCCGGGGTCGGCTCTGCCAAACGTGTGGTCCTTCGTGACGAGCTGTCGAATCACGGCGGCGTAAATCGCGGCGGTTCGCTCGACCGCTTGAGTCGGTCGTGGAGCGGACGTCTCGACGGTCGCAGCGGGCGCACCTTCTTGGCGATCTGACTCGCCGCACCCCAGAGTAATCAGCACGGGAATGAGCAACGCGGTCGCTAATCGCTTCATTCGAAGTCTGCTCCCACGCGTTTGCGGCCCACCCCTCTTCGACGGGTTCTCAGCACGGATTGTTCCCGCCGAAGCGTCCGGCGCGCGGCCGATCGCCAGACAGACGCTCGGCCGTCAACGTTCACACGGGACCGCCAACCGCGCGAGGTACTCTCCGGCGCGGCCGTAACCGTATAGGAGGCCGTCGTCCGCACCAACCAAGGGCAGGCTGGAGTCGGACCTGGCCATGGTCCGCGGCCACCGGCGCCTCGAGCGGCGAATCTGCGACACGGACCGGTAAATAGCTCAGCGACGGAGGATGGACGCGGGTGCTGCTTTCGTACGAACGGTCAGGCGGCGTCGATCGTCTCGGTTCGGCGCGCGCCCGGCGTGACGAGCCCGGTTTCGTAGGCGAGGGTGACGAGTTGGGCGCGGTCGTGGCAATCGAGCTTGGCGAGGATGCGACCGACGTGCGTCTTGGCGGTGAGGGGGCTGATGACGAGGCGGCGGGCGATGTCGGCGTTGCTGAGGCCGGCGGCCACGAGTTTGAGGATTTCGCGCTCGCGGTCGGTGAGCTCGTTGAGCTCGGCGGGGGGCTGGCGCGGGTCGGGCCGTGCGGCGAACTCGGCGATCAGCCGCCTGGTGACCATGGGAGCGAGCAGCGCGTCCCCGGCGGCGACGATTCGGATCGCGTGCAGCAGCTCGTCGGGGCCGGCGTCTTTGAGCAGGAAGCCGCTGGCGCCGGCGCGGAGCGCGGCGTAGACGTACTCGTCGAGGTCGAAGGTGGTGAGCACGAGCACCCGGGTGTTGGCGAGCGCCTGGTCGGCGCAGATCAGCCGTGTCGCCTCGAGCCCGTCGAGCACGGGCATACGGATGTCCATCAGGACGACGTGCGGGAGCACACGGCGGGCGAGGTCGACGGCTTTGCGGCCGTTTCCGGCTTGGCCGACGACTTCCATCTCGTCTTCGGCGGCGACCAGTGCGGCGAAGCCGGCGCGGACGGCGGCCTGGTCATCGGCGACGAGGACGCGGATCACGTGCCGCGACGGTAGGGCAGCTCGGCGACGACGCGAAAGCGCTCCTCGGCCCGCTGCGCTTGCAGGCTGCCGCCGAGCGCCGCCGCCCGCTCGCGCATGCCGAGGATGCCGACGCCCGGGTCGCTGCCGTTCGCGTTGCCGGTGTGGCGTGTGTCGTTCTCGACCGCCAAACGAAGCCGCTCAACGCCGTAGGCGAGGATGACGTCGGCTTCGGCCCCGGGCGCGTGGCGGCGGGCATTGGTCAGTGACTCCTGGAGGATCCGGAAGGCCGCGACCTGGACGGCGTCGGGGACACGCCTCGGTGGCTCGCCCTCGACCTCGAAGCGCACGTGGAGGCCGGTAGCGCGTGCCTGCTCGATCAGCGCGCCCAGCGCAGCCAAGTCGGGGGCGGGCTCGAGCGGGGCGCTTCCGTTCCCTGGCTCGCGGAGCACGCCGAGGATGGCGCGGAGCTCGTCGAGCGCCTCGTGGCTTGCCGTCTCGATCGTCGCAAGCGCGTCGCGCGCGAGGCCGGGATCGCGGTCGAGCAGGCGGGCGGCGACCCCTGCCTGGACGTTGATGGTGGTGAGCGTGTGCGCGACCACGTCGTGCAGGTCGCGGGCGATCCGCAGCCACTCCTGCTCGACGCGACGCCGTGCCTCCTCCTCTCGTTCGCGCTCGGCCGCCTCCAGCCGCTCGAGCAGAATCTGCACATAGGCGCGACGGTTGCGGAGCGCCTCGGCAGCGAGGACGGGGATGGCGACGAGCGCCATGTGGGCGGCCGTCTGCAGCGTGAGCGCGTTCGCGTCGTGCCCGACGAGGAAGAGATCGACGACCACGACCGCGGCCGCCGCCGCGACTAGCACGGCGACGAGACGGAGACGGCCGCCCGTGAGCGCGAGCGAGTAGAGCGCGAAGGCCGGCGCGATCACGGCGACCGATCCGGCCGCGTGCTCGAGTGCGAACAGCGCGAGCACGAGCCCCCCCGAGGCGGCGAGCGTTGCCGTCGGTGCGCGACGGCGCAGCACCAGGACCGCGGCAGCCGCAAGCCCAAGCGTGAGCGCGAACGGGCGCGCCGACGCGTCGGCCCGCACTGTGACGCCGACCGCGATGATCCCGCCCACCAGGAGCAGCACCGCCGCGTCGAGCAGGTGCGAGCGTTCGTCCCTCACGAACCGAATCTAGCTCGTCTCCCCATCCGGCACGTACTCCCGCGCGAGTATCCCGCTTACTCCTCGCGGCGGATGCGAGCGAATCCCGCTGCGGCGACGATCGCCTCATGAAGCCCGGGAGGCGAACATACCAGGCGAGCGAACAGGCTCTCTCCCTGGCCGAGGCCTCGCACGACGCGGCGGTCGCGAGCTGCCGGGCGCTGACGAAGCGCTTCGGGGAGCTCACCGCGGTCGACGGGATCACCTTCTCGCTCGAGCGGGGAACGGTCACCGGCTTCCTCGGCCCCAACGGCGCCGGCAAGACGACGACGCTCCGGCTCCTCCTGGGTCTGGCCGAGCCGACGGCCGGCCAGGCGCTCGTCTTCGGCCGCCGCTACCGCGAACTCGAGCAGCCGATCCGCCACGTCGGCGCGGTCCTCGAGTCGGCCGACTTCCACCCCAGCCCCAACGGCCGCGACCACCTACGCGCGCTCGCCCTGGCCGCCGGCCTCCCGCTCGCCCGGGTCGAGGAGGTGCTCGAGCTGGTCGAGCTGCGGAGCGTCGCCAGGCGGCGCGTGAGGACCTACTCGCTCGGCATGCGCCAGCGGCTCGGCCTCGCCGCGGCGCTGCTCGGAGATCCGGAGCTCCTGATCCTCGACGAGCCCGCCAACGGGCTCGACCCGGCCGGCGTGCGCTGGCTGCGCACCTTCCTGCAGGCCTTTGCCGCGCAGGGCCGCACGGTGCTCGTCTCCAGCCACCTGCTCGCCGAGGTCGCCCAGACCGTCGGCCGGATCCTGATCATCGACCATGGGCGGCTGCTCGCCGGCGGCCGCCCTCGACGAGCTCACCGGCGACGGGCGCACGCTCGAGGACGTCTACCTCGAGCTGACGGCGGGGGCGCCGTCGTGACCGGCCAGCTGCGCTCCGAGCTGCTGAAGCAGCGCTCGACCCCGACCACGCTCCTCCTGTTCGTGGCGATGTTCGGCCTCGTCGCCTTCGCGGTCGCGATGCACGTGCTTGCGCTAGGTGCGGAGCAGCTCTCGGCGCGATCGCGTTCACGGCCGAGCTGCGCTACGGGACGATCCGGCCGACCTTCCTCGTCGCCCCCCCGCGCGGACCGGTGATCGCCGCCAAGCTCGCGGTCAGCGGCCTGGCCGGAGTCGTCTTCGGCCTGCTCGCCGAGGGCCTGATGCTAATCGCCGCCACGGTCGCCTTCGCCGCGCGCGGGATCGACAACCAGTTCAGCGGCGGCGACTACCTGCAGCTGCTCGTCGGAGGCGCGGCGGCGGCGGCGCTCTGGGCCGCGATCGGGCTCGGCGTCGGCGCCCTCGTCCGCAACCAGGTCGGCGCCATCGTCGGGCTTTGCGTCTGGATGCTGCTGGTCGAGAGCACGTCGGCCTCATTCGTCCCCGGCGCCGGCCGCCTTCTGCCGGGCGGGGTCGGACTCTCGCTCGCCGGCAACGTCGACGAGCTGTCGGTTGCCATCGCCGCGCTCCTCCTCCTTCTCTACGCGGCCGCGGCCTCCGCCGCCGGCTGGCTCGTCACCCTCCGCCGCGACATCGCATGAGTCCGAGCGTCGTGATCCTGGCAGCCGAACTGGTCGTAGCGCAGCAGCAGCACAGACCCCCAGCGGCCGCCCACTTCGTGCTCCTGGCGGGGGTAGTGCTCGCCGTCCTTGCGATCTTCGGCGTGAGGTGGTGGCGGCGACGACGCGAGGCGGCGGAGGCCGAATGGGAGTCGACCGCGCGCGATCGCTCGCCAGAGAGCACCCACTCGACCGAGGAGCAGCGACCAGGGGGTGGGAGCCCAGGCGAAGACCCCCCTCGTTCGCGGAGGCCATCGTGAAGTACGCCCTCTTCGTCTACGACGCGCCGTGCAGCTGGCACAGCGTCCCCACCGAGCAGAGGCACGCCCTCCACGGCGAGTACCACGCGCTGGCCGAGCTCCCCGGCGTCTTCGCTCACTATCGATTTCGGCCGCCCGAAGCGACCACCACGGTCCGGGTCGAGGAAGACCAAGTCGTGAAGAGTCAGGGGCCGCTTGTCGACGCGAGCGAGACGTTGCGTGCCCTCTACCTGCTCGAGAGCGATGACCACGACGCCGTGCTCGAGCTGGCCGCACGCACTCCGGCCGCTCGCATGGGGGGCGCGGTCGAGGTTCGCCCGATCCTGGAGCGCTAGACAGGAGCATTGCGGAGAGACTCCGCCAAGGACTCGGCAACTTGCCGTCCGCCGAGTACCGAGATGATCAATTACAGAACAGACACACCCCGATGCTGTAGGCCACCTAACAGAGCTCCAACGAACCGTGGGGATCACTCCCAGGGTCCTGTCAGCAGTTTCTCAGCCTTTTTCCAGCCTGCGATGCTTTGCTGAGGCCGTGGCACAAGCAGGGGAAGCCGAGCCTGTCCGTGATCGCCTGAGTCTTCGACGCGACGGGCCGGACGCGATGCGTGATGGCCAGCCCGCCCCGCGCGTGCTTGTCGTGGACGACGAGGAGAGCATCACCGACCTCGTCGCGACGACGCTGCGCTACGAGGGCTTTCAAGTCGAGATCGAACGGAGCGGCCGGGGCGCGCTGAGCGCGGCGACGTCCTTTCGGCCGCACCTGATCGTGCTCGACGTGATGCTGCCCGACCTCGACGGCTTCGAGGTGCAGCGGCGGCTCGCCGCCGACCGGCTCCGGGTGCCGATCCTGTTCCTGACCGCCCGCGACCAGACAGAGGCGAAGGTGCGCGGCCTCACGATGGGCGCCGACGACTACGTGACGAAGCCGTTCAGCCTCGAGGAGCTGATCGCGCGGGTGCACGCGGTCTTGCGGCGGAGCGGCCACGCCGAGCAGGCGGGACGCCTCGAGTTCGCCGATCTCGAGATGGACGAGGACACGCGCGAGGTTTGGCGCGGCGGCGAGCCGATCGAACTGTCGCCGACGGAGTTCAACCTGCTCCGCTACCTGCTCTTGAACGCCCGGCGCGTGGTCTCGAAAGCTCAGATCATCGACCACGTCTGGCGTTACGACTTCGGCGGCGATCCTCGCATCGTCGAGAGCTACATCAGCTACCTGCGCAAGAAAGTCGACTTCAGGGAGCCGCGACTGATCCATACCGTGCGCGGTGTCGGCTACACCCTGCGGCTACCGAGGTGAGTCTTGCCGCTTCGTGCTCGCATTCTCGTCGTCACCGTCGCCCTCTTCCTCCTCGGCCTCGGCGTGGCCGGCTTCGCCACCTACTACTTCCTCGGCTCGTTCCTCGTCGGTCGCATCGACGACCAGCTCGAAGCGGCGACCGCTCCGGTGGCGGCAGAGCTGGCGCGCACGGTTGCGCCGCACCAGGAGGAGCACGAGTCGTTCCTCCCCGACGGCACCTACGCCGCCCTCGTCGACGCGCGCGGCCGAGTGCAACGCGAGGCCGGGTTTGCCTTTGACCAAGACGCGCCGCGGCCCGAGATCCCAACCGAGCTTATCCGCACACAGGCCGCGGCGGGGAAGACCACGCTGACGACGGTACGGGCGCTGGGCGGGAAGACCGAGTTTCGCCTGATCGCCGAACCGCTCGGCCCGGAGGGGATGGTCGTCGTCGCGCTGCCGCTGACCGAGGTGAGGGCGACGCAGCGGCGACTGCTGCTGATCGGAGGAGTCGTCGGCGGGCTCGTGCTGGCCGCGATCGGCGCCGCCGCCTACTGGCTCACCCGTCGTGAGCTCAGACCGCTCGAGCGGATGGCGAAGAAATCGGAGGCGATCGCCGCAGGCGACCTCTCGCAACGCGTCGAGCCCGACGACCCGCGGACCGAGGTCGGCCGGCTCGGCGGCGCCCTGAACGCCATGCTGACCGAGATCGAGCGCGCCTTCGCCGAGCGTCTCGCCGCCGAGGAGCGGCTGCGACGCTTCGTCGCGGACGCCTCACACGAGCTGAGGACGCCGGTGACGTCGATCCGGGGCTACGCCGAGCTGTTTCGCCGCGGCGCCAGCGACCGGCCCGAAGATCTGGCCAACGTGCTGCGCCGGATCGAGCAGGAGGGGGAGCGGATGGGTGAGCTGGTCGAGGAGCTCCTCCTCCTCGCGCGGCTCGACCAGGGCCTGCCGCTCGAGCGTGAGCCGGTCGATGTGGTCACGGTCGTCACCGCCGCGGTCGACGCGGCGCAAGCGGCCGATCCTGAGCGGCCGATCAACGTCGTATCGGACCGCCCCCTTGTCGTCCTCGGCGCCGAGTCCCGTTTGCGCCAGGTCGTCGACAACCTGCTCACGAACACCCGCGTCCACACTCCGGCGGCGACGCCCGTCCACATCCGCCTTGGGGCCGAGGACAAGCAGGTCGTGCTCGAGGTTGCCGACGAGGGCGCGGGCGTGCCGCCCGAGGAGGCCGACAGGATCTTCGAGCGCTTCCACCGCACCGACCGGTCGCGCACGCGGAGCCAGGGCGGCGTCGGGCTCGGCCTGGCGATCGTCCGCTCGCTGGTCGAGGCCCACGGAGGCGCTGTCGGCTACCGCGCGCGGCACGGCGGCGGGTCCGTCTTCCGCGTCGTGCTCCCGCTGGCGGGCGCTGCGGATCCGGAGGGCGCTCGGCCTGACGCGGCTGCGCCTGCCGAGCGGACGCTCGACCGCTGAGCAGATTCACAGGCGCGTTCAAGCTCGCTTCCAGCTTCTTTCCAGCCTGGGGCGGCACATTCGAGAGCCAGCTTCGGAAGGAGTGATCGAGCGATGAACATGCATCGACGGGCGCGCCCTCGGCGTTTCATGATCGTGGCCGCTGCGGGCGCGGCGCTGCTCGGCGTCCTCGTCGTGGTGACCGCCTGCGCCTCGTCGTCGAGCGACGAGACGGCCCCGGCCGCAGGCCGCGAGCGGGCGCTTGCGTTCGCGCGGTGCATTCGGGACAACGGGGTGCCCGACTTCCCCGACCCGGATCCCAACGGGCGATTTTCGGAGGGCGAGCACGACGCGGACGATCCGGCGCTTCGTGCCGCGCAGGAGGCGTGCCGCGACCTGGCCCCAGGCGGCGAGCATGAAAACCTCGGCGACCCGGCCTTTGTCGAGCAGATGCGCGAGTTCTCGCAGTGCATGCGCGACAACGGTGTGCCCGACTTTCCCGACCCGGACGCCGAGGGGCGCCTGCGCGGCGTCGCCCACGAGCAGCAAGGCGACCCCACTTTCCAGGCCGCGATGGAAACGTGCCGCGCAAAGCTGCCGGGCGGAGGGGACCATCGATGAGGCGCAAGCTCCTGCTCACCGGGGCCGCGGCGGCGATCCTCGGTGGGGCGGTCGCCGGACTGGTGCTGGCCTGGGGATCGGACGGCGAGGAGCCGGCAGCCAACCCGGCGTTGCCTCCCGCCACCGCGAAGGTCACCAGGACGACGCTTGTGGAAACCAAGACGGTATCGGGCACGCTCGGGTACGGCGATCCGGTCCCGATCAGCGCGGCCGGGAGCGGGACACTCACCTGGGTCGCGCCGGTCGGGTCGACGGTGAAGCGGGGTCAGGCGCTTTTCAGGGTCGACGAGCGGCCCGTCGTCGTGCTCTACGGGTCGCTGCCGCTGTACCGGGCGCTGCGTGACGGCACGAAGGGTCGCGATGTCCGGCAGCTCGAGCGGAACCTCGCGGCGCTCGGCCGCACGGGATTCACCGTCGACGACACCTACACCGCGGCCACCGCGGCAGTTGTGCGCACCTGGCAAGCCAGGCTCGGCCTGCCCGCGACTGGAACCATCGAACCGGGTCAGGCGATGTTCACGCCAGGACCGGCTCGGATCGCCGGGCACGCCGCCCGGGTCGGCGACACGATCGGCCGCGAGTCGGCCGAAGGTGGTGCCTCGGTTCTCGCCTACACCGGCACCACCAGGCTGGTCACCGTCGAGCTTGACGTGGCCGACCGGGCCCTCGCCGTCAACGGCCGCACGGTCACGGTCACGGTTCCCGGCCTACGTGCGGTGAAAGGAAGGATCTCCCGGGTCGGAATGGTCCTCACGACACAGGGCGCGACGCCAGACGAGGGCGCCACTCCAGAGGGCACGAGTCCGGCGACTTCCGACGCGGTCATCGAGGTGACCGTGACGATCGCCGACCAGAAGGCGCTCGGCTCGCTGGACGCCGCTCCCGTGGACGTCGACTTCGTCAGCAACAAACGCGAGGGCGTTTTGGCGGTGCCCGTCGTGGCGCTGCTCGCGTTGCCGAAAGGCGGCTTCGGCGTCGAGGTCGTCGACGGTGCCAGCACGCGCATCGTCCCGGTGAAGACCGGGATGTTCGCGGCCGGCCAGGTCGAGGTGAGCGGCGAGAGCATCGATGAGGACGTCAAGGTAGGCGTCCCGAAGTGACCAGCTCGGACGAGGCGATCGTGACGCTGCGCGGGGTTCGCCGCGAGTACGCCGGTGGCGTCACCGCGCTCCAGGACGTCGACCTGGACATCCGCCGCGGTGAGCTGGTCGCGATTGTGGGCCCGTCGGGGTCGGGCAAGACGACGATGCTCAACGTGATGGGCACGCTCGACCGCCCGACCTCCGGGCAGGTCGTCGTCGACGGCTTCGACGTCGCCGAGCTGTCCGACCGCGAGGTGTCGGCGCTGCGGGCGGGGCGGATCGGCTTCGTCTTCCAGCACTTCCACCTGGCGCCAGGCGTCTCCGTGCTGGACAACGTCGCGGACGGCCTGCTCTACGCCGGCGCCCGCCTTCGTGAACGCCGGGACCGCGCCGAAGCGGCGCTCCGCCTGGTCGGGCTCGGCCACCGACTGACCCACCGGTCGCACGCGCTCTCCGGTGGCGAAAGACAGCGCACCGCGATCGCCCGGGCGGTCGTGCGTGAACCCGCGCTGCTGCTCGCCGACGAGCCGACCGGCTCCCTGGACAGCCAGTCGGGCGAGGACCTAGTCCGGCTGCTGCTCGACCTCAACGAGATGGGGACGACCGTCGTCGTGATCACCCACGAGCAGGTGGTCGCGTCGCACCTGCCGCGCCACGTGTCCATGCTGGACGGCCGGGTGGTCGAGGATCGGACGGCGGTGGCCACTTGACGACGCTCCGCCCCGGCCGGCTGAGCCCTCCCGACGTGCTGCGGCTGGGAGCCTACGGTCTGCGAGCCCGCCCGTTGCCGGTCGTCCTCTCCGCGCTCGGGATCGCGATCGGCATCGCGGCGATGATCGCCGTCGTCGCCACCTCCACCTCCAGTCGCGCCGACCTCGATCGGCTGCTGGACTCGCTCGGCACGAACCTCCTCACCGTGGCGCCGGGCCTCACCCTGTTCGGGGAGGAGGCAACGCTGCCTGACGAGTCGGTGGTCATGATCGGTCGGATCGGAGCGGTCGAGGCGGTCACCGCGATCGGGCTGCTCCCCGACGCGAAGGTGTACCGCACCGACAAGGTCCCGACCCCGCAATCCGGCGGCATCGGCACCTACGCGGTGCGCACCGACCTGCTCGAGACCGTAGGCGCTACCGTGCGCTCGGGAACCTGGCTCAACGAGGCGACCGCCCGTTACCCGGCCGTCGTGCTCGGGGCGGCGACGGCCGACCGTCTCGGCATCGGCGCCGTCAACAGGGACATTCAGATCTGGCTCGGCGGGCGATGGTTCACGGTCATCGGCATCCTCGACCCGGTTCCGCTCGCGCCCGAGCTCGACCTCGGCGCGCTGATCGGGTGGCAGGCCGGACGGCGCTACCTCGGCGTCGACGGGGACACCACGACCGTGTACACGAGGACCGATCCAGACGCCGTCGAAGCCGGTCGCGGCCTGCTCGCCAGGAGCGCCAATCCGGCGCGGCCCAACGAGGTGGACGTGTCCCGGCCCTCCGATGCCCTCGCCGCCCAGGCGGCCGTGGACAAGACCTTCACCGGCCTGCTGCTCGGGCTCGGCGCCGTCGCGCTTCTCGTCGGCGGCATCGGCGTCGCCAACACGATGGTGATCTCCGTGCTGGAGCGCCGTTCCGAGATCGGGCTGCGCCGCTCACTCGGCGCCACCCGAGAACACATCCGCACTCAGTTTCTCAGCGAGTCTCTCCTCCTGTCACTGCTCGGCGGTGGTGCGGGGATCGTGCTCGGATCCACGGTGACCGCCGTGTACGCGACCGTTCAAGGCTGGCCCACCGTGGTCCCCACCTGGGTCGTGGTAGGGGGCATCGCGGCAGCTCTCATCATCGGCGGAGTGGCCGGCCTCTACCCCGCCATTCGTGCCGCCAGGGTCGCGCCCACCGAGGCGCTCGCTGCCCCGTAGGCAGGTGTAAAGGCCCGGCCGGTCGAGGGCGGACCGGCCGAGGAGATTTCGGTCGAGCAAGTGAGGTCGAGCATCGCAACCTCGCTGCGACAACGTCGATTCGAGGATTGGCTAAACCATGCCGAACAGGGCCGACCTCCGAGCGAAAAACACCTGTAAATGACGCTGTTCCGCGAGGTTCGTCGCTGAGCGTCGCTGTACCTGACTCGGCGTGTGACGCCGGACGTCACGGTCGGCTAGCCAGACCAGGTCCCGTGACCTACGCCCCGGCCAGAACTTGGTACCGGAATTGGTACCGGTCCTAGCGCACCTCACCGCACTTAGAGGGACTGAAGCGGGGCCGAAACCCCGCTTCAGTCCTCAGATGGACCTTTCGTCACAGAGCTTCAAAACCGGTGAGGCGGCGTAACCCGTCGCTGGGTAGGTTCGACTCCTGCGCCGCTCCGCTCAGGAAAAGGCTGCACATAGGCCTTTTCTGCGCTCTCTGCGTTGCCCTTCGCGGCAACAGAGTGTGAACTCGGTACCGGATTTGGTACCGGTTTAGCGCGCCTAAGCGCATCTCGCTGGATCTCAGCGAAACGAAGCGGGGCTGAGGCCCGGTGGGTCGCAGTTACCGGTCTGGCGGTGTGGCCCTCTCGGGTCGGTACATTCCTCGGCCGGGCAAGCGCCTGGTCGGGGAACATCCGTAGCGTTTGGAGATGTGCATCGACCTCGACCGCGCTCAGCCCGGCTGCAGGTCGAGCATCTGAGAAAGGTATATGGCGACGGCACGCGGGCGTTAGACGCGCTCAGCCTCGGCGTCCCCATCGGCTCGCGTCGGGGCGTCGGTGGCTGCTTCCCCGGTTCGCCGCGGGTCGAGCTCGTAGGAGATGAACTCGAGCAGGCTACCGTCTAGAAAGGCGCGAAAGTCGAGTGCATGGTGAAGACGATGAACCACCTCCATGGTAAGGAGGGGGTCGACGGTTCGAGTCCGTCAGAGGGCTCTGCAAAAGCCCAGCAAACCGAGGCTTTACCGTAAGCGTTCAGCCCCTGTGCAGGGACCCGTTGTGTCGCGCCGAAGTTGGGTGGGATGGAGCGGGCGGAGGCGGAGGCGATCCTCGATGGTGATCGGGAGGCGGCGGTCGCGCTGCTGATGCGGATCGGAGAGCTTGTCGAGGCGAATCGGCGGCTCGAGGCGCGAGTCGCTGAGCTCGAGCGGCGGCTCAAGCGCAGTTCGCGCAACTCGTCGCTGCCGCCGTCGCAGGATCCGCCGTCGGCGCCGCCGCGGCCCCGCCGGCCAGGCTCCGGTCGCGAGCGGGGCGGCCAGCCCGGGCATGAAGGCAAGAACCGGCCGCTGCTTCCGCTCGAGCGGGTGGACGAGGTTGTCGAGCACTGGCCGGAGCGCTGCCGGGCCTGCGCGCACGTCTTCTCCCCCGACGAGCGGGTCGACGCGGCCGCCGTGCAGCGGCACCAGGTCTGCGAGCTGCCGCCGACCGCGGTCACGTTGAGCGAGCATCGGCTACACCGTGTCTGCTGCCCCGAGTGCGCGCTCGAGACCCGGGCCGAGCTGCCCCGCGAGCTGCCGCGGTCGGCGTTCGGCCCCCGCCTGCAGGCCGCGGTCGTGACGCTCGCGGTCAGAAACCGTGTCTCGCGCCGCGACACGACCGAGCTCGCCCGGGAGCTGTTCGGGCTCGAGCTGGCGACCGGATCGGTCGACGCGATCATCCACCGGGCCGGGGAGGCGCTCGCCGCGCCCCATACTCGGCTCGAGCAGTCGATCAAGTCGGCGCCGGTCGTCAACATCGACGAGACCGGTTGGAAGACCGCCGGCGGCAACCGCACGCTCTGGGGCGCCCTGAGCAGCCGGACCGCAGTCTTCCGGATCGCTGCCGGACGCCACGCCTTCGAGGCCAGGACGCTGCTCGGCGAGCGCTTCGCCGGGACCGTCTGCTCCGACCGCTGGCGCGGCTACGACTACCTCGACCCCAGCCAGCGGCAGCTCTGCTGGGCCCACCTGCTCAGGGACTTCACCGCCCACAGCGAAGGCATGGCCGAGCAGAAACGCTTCGGCGACGACGGCGTCCGCATCGCCCGCGACCTCTTCGCCGCCTGGGACAGCTACCAGGCCGACGGCGATCGGGCCCGGCTCCAAGGGCAGATCGCCCCGCTCGAAGACAAGCTCCGCGCGCTGCTCGAGCACGCCGCCCGCAAGAGCCCGCGCACCAAGTACCACCGCGACTTCGCGAGGAACCTCCTCAAGCGCTGGCCCGCCCTCTGGACCTTCACCCACACCGACGGCGTCGAGCCGACCAACAACCACGCCGAACGCGGCCTCCGCGGCGCCGTCATCTACCGCAAGCTCTCACTCGGCAGTCAATCCGACCGCGGCGAACGCACCATCGAGCGGCTGCTCTCGGCATCAGTCACCTGCCGACTCCAGAAGCGCTCGCTCTTCGCCTACCTCACCGACGTCCTCACCGCCAGGATCCGAGGCGACCCCACCCCCGCGCTCGCCTGAGGCGGCGGGGACTGAACGCTTACGTCTTTTGTTCTCTAGCGTGAATACGAAGAGCACCTGGAAGTGGAGAGACCATCACCGCTGATCGACGATCGATTCGATTTCTCCTGCAATTACACGAGCCTTCGATTCAACGCCTTAAGTCGGCTGAGCCGCGGGACGACAGAATGTTGCGGGAGCTCACGACTTGCCATCATGGCCGCTCGGCTACAGCACGA
>WNFZ01000214.1_pt1 | contig 53871 bp, 46 predicted proteins | sample 5400081 | NCBI WGS metagenome assembly WNFZ01 (sample SAMN13153365, study PRJNA577476) | soil metagenome | isolation source: 80 cm soil or saprolite under grassland replicate 1 | place: USA:California | collected 2016-06-15
TACCTTTCTCACTGGTCCAATCTCGCTAAGGGTAATGGCAAATGGAAGAGACGAAAAGCGCCTGCGGCGATGATGAGGTTACAAAACCCGCTGGCGCGGCTGCTGTTTAGATTTCTACACTTTTAAGTGAGCGGCGACAGTACATGCTCCTGCCTTCGGCTCTTTGAGCCACGCTCCGCGGCCAGCTGGGCAAGCGCTCGATCAAGCGTGGTGGCACTGGACGACGCCGGGCACGCATCCACCACAGTCACCGAGCCATCTATCGTCCAACTGCTCCACTGAGATTGACGGAACTGCATTGAAATGCTTTTAGTCTCGGAAGGGTTCGCAAATTCGTCCATGCTCCAAGTACAGATCGCATGATCAATTTCAGAGTCAGCGCCAGACCAGGCCCACAGGTTCTCCCAAAAGCTCTGCGCATTCCTAACGGCATCAGTAACCTTCTGAGCAAGGTTCGAAGTCATGACCGCACTGGCAATCTGTTGATCGGTGACCGGAGAGCCTTGGGATATCGATATGTTCGCTAACCCTTCAATCACGCCACGTACACCGAAGTTCAAAGCATCATGGCCTGCGCTTATGCCGTGTGCCGTGACGTGTCCGCCGTCCCTCATTAGCACCGCCACAACGCCGAAAGTTGGGGAAACCACCTTGCCATTGAAGAGTTCGATGGGGGCAAGACTAAGGCTTGCCGCGCCCAACAAATCCGGGATGCTTATGATGGAGCCCGGCTCAACGTCCGACACCCCAAGATCTCGATGGTCACCAGGCGTGAACACACACTCACCAAAGAGTGAATCGCGATCAACCTTAAAGAAGACAACCCACAGGAAGGGCGCGACGGAGTAGTTAGAAACTCCTCCGCCACCGGTTACGGTTAGGAACTGACTCCAACGCAATTGTTCAAGGCTGATGAAAGCTGCTCTAATATCCGTAGACATACGAGTCCGTTCATCTCAACGCAAATGTCTTGATCCTTGGCACAGGCCGACGTGGTTTCATAACACAACCTTCGCTGAAACGATTTCAACTGCACCTGAATCGAACCAAACTTAGCACCCCGTGAGCTAAGTTATTGAAAACAATGGTAGGCGCGTGGGGATTTGAACTCCAGACCCCACCGTGTCAAGTAGTGCTCGATCGTGGGCCAACTCTTTTAGAATCAACAAGCACTAAATTTCCTCGGAAAAATTCTCACTGCATCCACTGCTTCAACTGCACGTCCAGCACACTTTTGTGTGCCAATTTGTGTGCCCACTATAGAGCACGTTTTGGCGGTGAATCACAGATTCTTCGACCATGATTCTTCGACCACGGCTGGCCAGTTCTGTGGCTGCCTGTCCTTATATTATATATAAAGGGATGAAATCGTCATTGCGAACCAGTGAACGTTACTTAAAGAAGTTGGACCGGATCGAACCGCCGATCTTGGCGTATGAAGAATAGAGAAGGCTCGTCCAGGAACCTTCTCATGTTGTGGCGCCAAGCACTCCGCACCATAGTGCTGTCAACGATCCTGGAAACGACTCGAAAAAGAGTTCATCAATGTAACACCAGCCCCAATCCTCACCCGGTTCGAAAGATTGGATTAGAGGATGATTGGTTGAGTGGAAGTGCTTCGCCGCGTGTTTATTCTTTGAATCGTCGCAGCAGCCTACATGACCGCATGTTACGCAAAGTCGCAAATGAACCCATTGGTCGCCCATTTTCAAACACTCTTCACAACCGTTCGGGGTTCTCGGAGTAACATTGCGAATTTCAGATAAATGCGAACAGCAACTCATGATTGTGATCCTCCTGGTGCTCGTGAGAACTAAACTCATCAGCGTGATAGTTAAAGACAGAAGGCCTCCCTCTCCTTTTCCCAGAATTGGAAAGAGAGCTTTTCAATTTTAGAGTTGAAAATGTCCTGAGGCCCTGTATTTTCATACTTCACTTTTCTTCTTGTCATTTTGAGAACACTTGGCTGGGGAGACTAGTCACGGCTAGAATCCACACTTTCTAAAGGGGCTAATGCATGGCTGAGACAATTACCGATAATAAAACCCAAAACCAAGAGTACTGGTTGCCTTGTGGACAATGTAATAGAAACACGAGGCATAAGGTGCGGCACTCGGTCGAAGTAAACGGCGAAGAGGATTGGGGCTACAACTACTGGGAACGTTACGAAATCGTTCACTGTCAGGGGTGTGACTCGGTATCGTTTCGGGAATCTCGCGCAAACTCGGAGGATACGATTGACGACGAAGAAACAGGTAAATCATTTCCCCGTGAAGCTGAAAATCTCTATCCGAGTCGCGTAGCCGGAAGACAAGAGCTTCCGGACCTACATCTTCTACCGCGGAAAGTCGCCCGGATTTACTCTGAAACACACTCAGCTCTGTGTAATAACCAGCCCGTCCTAACGGGCGTCGGTATTCGAGCACTAGTGGAGACTGTGTGCAAAGAGAAGACGGCGGCAGGACGGGACCTTAGCCAGAAGATTGATGATTTAGTCGTCAAAGGTATTTTGACGACCGCCGGGGCTAAAATCCTTCACAAGATGAGGGTTTTGGGCAATAAGGCTGCGCATGATGTCGACCCTCACTCAGAAAAAACGCTGAATGTTGCAATGGGTGTGATAGAGCACTTGTTAGATGACGTTTACATTTTGCCAGCCAAAACCGCGAGACTAAAATAAGTAAGCAAGAAAGCACGAGCCTAATCATCCAGTCAAAACTGACCGTCACCCTTGGCCGCTATGCGCCTCAGCTTCGAGGTGCCACCCCGGCACCAAGTGCCTATTTCAGTCCTAGTCATGCCGCTAAGATTCGCGATTTTTACTAGGGTTTTTGAGTTGTGGGGGTGCCAAAAGGCAGAGAGTAAGCCATCGCATACCTAAGTATAATAAATTCAATGCTTTAAGCTATATAACTCGCTCGTAGCCGGAAAGTAAGTGTCCCAAAGTTTCGCGCCGTGCCGGGTTTTGGGTCCTCATGCCTCCCCCTCCCCAGCGTCTAAGAGCCCTGAAAATGCGAGGGACTCTGAGGTTATGAGCCTGTGGCGAGGTTGTAGCAGCGGAGTCGCTGAGTTCAGAATAGCTTAATTTACTTAGCTTTTGCTCAGTTTAATGAGTAATTAGAGAGTTTAGTGAGAGTGTCTAACTGTAAAGTACCTGATTTATTGGGCTTAGAAGCCTGAGCGAACTGCTGGTGAAGCGGAGGATCGCTGAGCACCGGGCTTATTTATGGAGGTAACTCGGAGCGTCTTACCTTAGATTACCTAGATAGTCTTATTAATCAGCTCAATCTTGATTATTAAGTTGACTCAGACTCTCACAGTCATTACTATACGCTTGAGATGGAAACGGCCTTCATTGAAACCATAAACGCTTACGACACTTCGACGCTAAAGAAGGAGCAGGAGAATCTACGCCTAACTCTGGAAAAGCAAAAGCGGATTATTGATGAAGTTAGCAAAGCCTACAACGTCACCCAAAGAGCCATTCAAATAATCGACCTAGCACTTCGAATGAGAGAGGAAGGTCCAGCCGTTTCGGTCAGTCCGACTGCGAGTACCTCTCCTTCTACAAGTGCATCTCCAAGCCCAGCTCCGGGCTATGACGGGGATAAACAGGCACTGGCACTCGAGATAATTAGACGTAGTAACGGCCTGTCGCGGGGTGACTTAATTGCTGAAATGGACTGGGAAGGCGCCGAGATAAATGCTCAGTACACCAGTACGATTTTGCAGCGTTTAAAGAAGAGAGGCGAGGTATACACGAAGGACGGAAAGTACTATCCGACGCCTCGTGAAAAAACAGGCTGACGAGTCTCAGCCGTGAGTTTGGGTGGGCCTTTGATAGCGTAAGCGGACAAGCGCGGTCACGTAGTACTTAGTGACAGGTCGCAGGTTCGAGTCCTGCCGAGGGCGTAGCTACCCGCGAGAGCCGTTGAGGGCGTTCTTTTCCATGGAGGGCGCCCAAGACGGCCTAGGAATTATATCATTAGCATGAATCAAGCACTCTGCCGTTGTGAGAATCCACGGCATCTTACTCACGCTGGTGCTCGTTGCCAGTCTGGGGCAACGGAAATTGACAACTACTGCCGAGCGTGTCACGACGCTGCAGCACATGAGGCGTTAGGTGGTCCAATACAGACAACGAATATCCCGGTCCGAGTCTCAGACCGTTTCCAATTAAGGGATTCTCTTAACTATGAAAGAATCACGGAGTACTACAAGCATAACCCTACCGCTGGAATAGCCTCTCTCGCTGTACTTATTGCCGGGTCCGCTATTGGAACACTCTGGGCTGGGGCGACTGGCTTTTTCGCCGCGCTTGCTATAGGAATCCTCACCGTAATCTTATTGCCGCCAGCATGGGACAAGATTCGAGAAATCGAGCGAGGGCGCGGTTAATCGCCTGTCGGAACTACGTCAATAGTTAGCGTTGTCTTACGAGGTTTCGGTAACTGCTTACCGAACACTTCACATTCTAGAATGACCTTCTGTCCTACTAGCGGTTTTTCGAGTACGAGTCTAAGTGGCTCATCAAATGCCAGAGTTGGAATTCCATGTCTAAGATTACCTATAGACCCCCTCACACTGATGTACTGTTCGTGATTAGACACGCTTGGATAGTTGCGCCCAAGCAACCCCGGAGAAATTCTTAACGACGTTCCGAATGGCCCAGAATGGTCTGGTGCCGGATAAATACGCTTTGCTATGCGAAGCCCATCGACTTTCTTAATCCTGATGCGGATTGAGGCATCCTCCACATAATTCTCACCTTCATTAATCAGTATCAAATTCACTTTGCTTCCGAGTACTTCATAAAGCTCGTGCAGGTCGTCGTCTCTGTATGTGTCCTTAACTCGTTCTAAGTTCTGCCTCAACTCATTGCTACTTCGTTGCTCGTAGGGTCTCGGACCGAAAAGATGCCCGGGATAGAAGCCCGCTTCGATTGCGTATCTCACGAGAGACGAATCGCCCTTCTCCGCTGGTTTCTCTCGCTCTGCCAGAATGCTGCGAATCTTTTCGGCTGCTATATCAGAGGGGAGTAACACTTCACCTAACGCCGGAAGTGTTATTACGTTTGGACCTCCCGGAGCATCGAAGTTAACTTGGAGGCTCCCTGCAAACTCGTGCTTTTGCCTCTCTCTGATTCGGTCGTAGTCACGTCGCGTTAGTCGCGTCTTATGAGTGCCTTTTCGAATCCAACCATCCCCAACTTGTAACTGACCAAATTTCTTCCGCATCAAGTACGGCTGGTCATTGCAGTCATGAATGCGGAATACGCCAAATAGATGTTCTTCGAATTCATATGGGCTGTACTCAAAAGGAATTTCAGGCTCAATATTTTCTCTCACTAACTGCTGATAGGTTGCCGAATCAATGAACTCGTCTCGTTTGATACTCCAGAACTTTCGAGTGCCGTCTGGGAATAGTTTCACCCCTACAATAATGTGACGGTCTCCTGAGATAGTCGCGTTCGCCATTGCCATAATGTCTTTAAGCAGTTCCTCGTAGTTCGGTTTCAAGTACTGCTCACGCTTTAATTCTAGGCTGGTGTTTTCTTGCTCAAACTCTATTAGCTCGTCTAGCTCACTCAAGTGTTTCGTACCTCGCTTACGTTGCTTCCTCGCTCTGTTCAAACTCAAGCCTGAAGTCTACATCTTCCCAGAAGACTTTTTCTGCTCCGGCCGGGAGTCCTAGACCCGAGCTGTGTATGCGGTACAACGTGCTTGACCGTCTTTAGTTTTATTAGTTAAGCAACCGTACCCAGTCGGACGAAAAATCAAGCCAGCGTTCCTGCATCTCCTTGATTCTTCCCCAAGTGACTTTATCCGCGGTTTCTCGAAAGTACTTAACTGCCATTTCACGAGCAGCCTTCCGCCCATACTTACGCACTGCCTCCTCATGAGGGAGCAACTGAGCGTTAAGCCAGCATTGCTCGTGAATCCGTTCAATATACTTCCAGTAAGAACCCTCATAGGGAATGCCGCGAGCCCCTCAAAAGGTTGCGAATACTATCGCTCGATTGTCTGAGACCTTCGGAGATAAGCGACTTGCGTCTATTACTCTCCGAGACTTAGAGCAATACAAGACGAAACGATTAGAGCACGTGAAGATTGCAACAGTTAATAGAGAATTATTTCTCCTTCGGGCAATGCTCAACACTGCGGTACGCCGGAAATATATCGAAGTCTCACCCTTTGTGTACGCTCAACCGGGTCAGCCGATTGATGTCGAAGCCGAAGACTCGCGAGACATCACCGTTGCATATTGTGCTGGAAGTGCCCAGTTTGTAAAAAACTGCGGCAAAATTTGTGGGACAAGTTGGACCAGTGCAATGCTACTTTTGTACAAGCCAAACGGATCGAAGTTACCGGTCAAGCAATATCGTTCAATCTTTCGCTCAACCGCGTGGTAAAGTTGAGTTATTGCACCTTCGAACTTGACCTAAGCGAAGCGGATAGGCATGAACGGTCACACCGCTAGTCTAATAGAGATCCTCTGAAGTCTGTTCAGCGTCAACAGTTTTTTCTGTTCGCGTTGACTCAGCATCTATGTTACCTAGCCGGGGGTCGTTGCCTCATCTAAATTGCTACTCGGCGCGCTACTGCGTGCGGAGGGCAACGAATGAGGAGACGGATGAGTTTGGAGAGTAAACGGGAGTTGACGGTAGCCATTAGTGAGCGGTACCGAGCAGCCGAATCGTAAGAGCAAGAAAGTGATCCTGGATGAGTTCGCGAAGGTGACCGGTTACCATCGCAAGCATGCGATCCGCGTTTTAAGAAAAGGTAAGTCTGTGGTCGAGCGAAAGTCGGTTGGCAAGCGAATCTACAAGGAAGCAGTTGAAGAATCGTTGATCGTCGTCTGGGAAGCAGCCGATCGGATTTGTGGCAAGCGATTAAAGGCGCTAATGCCGACGTTGGTTGAGGCCATGGAACGCCACGGGCATTTAAAGTTGGGGAAGAAACAGTGCGAGCGCTTCTGCTGCGCATGAGCGCTGCCACGATTGACCGGCGGCTAAAGATAATTCGTGGGGAGGCGTTTGGGACAAGGCGGCAGAAGCGTCCACTCAATCGCATTCGGCGGCTTGTGGCCGTAAGAACGTTTGCCGATTGGGAAGACGTGCGACCAGGATTCATGGAGGTAGACCTGGTGACGCATAGCGGACCGAAGGCGGTGGGGAGTTTTGTTCATACGCTGGTCCTCACTGATGTGGCGTCAGGTTGGACCGAGTGCATTGCGCTACCGGTGCGGGAACAGGCGCTGATTGTTGAGGCCATCAAAGCGGTCCGAGTTCGCCCGTTTCCACTGCTTGGCCTCGATACAGATAATGACAGTGCCTTCATGAACGACACGTTGTGGGACTACTGTAAGGAATGCGAGCTTGTGTTTACGAGAAGCCGCGCCTATCGCAAGAACGATCAGGCATGGGTGGAGCAGAAAAATGAGCGATCGTCAGAAAACTGATCGGCTATGGCCGCCTGGAAGGGCTAGCCGCGACGGCAGCATTGCGCCGTCTCTACGAGGCGTCGCGACTCTATGTGAACTTCTTTCAACCGTCGTTCAAGCTGAAGGGCAAGGAACGGGAAGGTGCAAAGGTCCGCAAGAACTATCATTCGCCTGAGACGCCTTTTCGGCGACTGCTTCTGCGTGATGACATTCCGGAAAATAGCAAGCAGCAGTTGCAACAGCAATTCGAATTGCTCGATCCGGTGCGCTTACTGAAACACATCCGCGACGCACAAGACGCCATCGTTGCCATCAGTGAGAATCTAACGCCGCCACCATTGTCGGAGGACTTGCAGAAATTTGTCAGCAGTCTGGCAACGGCTTGGCGTTCCGGTGAAGTACGGCCAACTCATCGGCGGGAGCCGATGCCCGGCCGGTGGTGGCGCACTCGTAAGGATCCATTTGCGGAAGTGTGGCCGGTCTTGTTGAGTTGGCTCGAGGAAAAACCAGATCTCGAAGCCAAGGAAATGCTGAAGCGACTCCAGGCAACCAATTATGGCAGCTTCTCAGCCGGCCAACTGCGTACGTTGCAGCGCCGAGTCCGAGTATGGCGGACGCGCATCGCTCGGGATCTCGTGTATGGTCCAAACGCCGCGGCGGCCGAAACGAAAGCCGGAGAATACGTCGCCGTTAATGAAATGAGTTCCGAGCGTTCCGCGACAGCTGGCGTCTAGACTAAGAGTCTGTCGGAAAACCCAGAATGGCGAAAAACGGGTAATCAAGAACCATTCGCCGTAATCGAAAAACTCGTTACAGGGCAGATGTGGGCCAAGATTTTTTCAGAAAAACTTTCGGACTCATTATTCCGACAGACTGGTCTATCAGGCGCGCGAGATGGGACTGGCGCTCCACTCCGTCCGGCCTCGCTTCGCTCGACCGGACTTCGTTCCACGCCAGCCCATCTCGAAGTGCTAAGAATTGGGAATCGAGGCACATCCTCGTTCGGTAACATTCCTGGGTGAGGCAACAGGCTCGGGTGTTCTAATTGTCGCCCGTCACTGGCTTTATCGCTGGCAAGGCGGCGGCGCTTTCAGCGGCGCAAGCCACTGCTGGAGCTGCCATGGCTGCTGGCCCGCGCCGGAGCTAGTCAGGCTTACACGATGTTCGGTAGCGCAGTTCGTGGTCTGGAGGGATACAACGAGAAGCTTTCAAACTACGGAAAGGACCGGACACTCGCCGACAACAACGCGATGAGCAGGCGTCAGGCGAACGAAGCGAATACCGATTCACAAGTTGCACGTAAGGAAGAATGGTCGCGAGGACTGAATGAAGTTCCGGTCCTGGGTGGTCCAGCCGATCTGGTTCGAAAATGGGATATGGGTGTAGCGTCGACACTCTCGGGTGGAAAGTACGGCGCACAGCCGTTAACGCTTCATCAACGTGGCTACGATGGAGCAAGAGTCGAATACACAAATAGCGCCAACCAAAATGCGTCAACTTACGCGGGCGCGGTCAATCAGGCGAACCGTGAGACCGGTGATCGAATGGCAGCGATCTCCTTACAACAAGGCAAGGAGGCAGCGGGCGCGGCATATGCTGCTGCGGGTGTTTCCATTGCAGGACAAAAGTCTGCCTTGGGACTGAACAATCAAGCTGCGAGGGTTGAGTACAGTGGCCGAGTTGCCGGCGCCGAAATCAATCAGAAGGCGGCGCTTGAGTCGGCCAGACTTCAAGCTATGTCGATGATCATGAGTCGTATGGGCGCGAAGCTTGCCCAGGATATTGAGAAGGGCATGGAGATGCGATATTGACACCGCAAATTGCGATGTTTGGTCACTGATGGCCGCATGCGTTTTGAGAGCATCCTTATGAATAGTGGTTTGGCCGTGCTACTCGGTATTTCTCTTGTATCCGGGAAAGCAATGCGGCACGTCAGGAGGTCCTGAAGCAGATTCCTGCACAGTGCCTATCGTCGTTGAGCAAAGATCGATAACTATCTCAAGGCGTCAAATATTCCAGGAATTCAGACGCCTTGCTGGCTTCAGTCAGCGGGGATCCATCATTGGTAAGCACTAAGGTTCACCCAAGACCTGGACTTCAGCAAGCGATAGCCGATCATTTCCGGCGAGTTGCACTCGAACGTAACGTCCCATCCTGTTCACAGTTATCGTTGTTGACGTACCTACCTGTCCCGAGAAGTAACTGTTCCATACCCCCGCTAGATTTTGCGTTGTAGACAAATCAGTTGATGCGAAAGGTTCATCCGAAACAAAAACGTAAAAGTTGCTTAGCGCATCACCGCAACAATCAGTTCTGTTCCAGAGTTGCACAGTCTGAAGAGACTTAACGCTCCCCAAATCAACCTGCCACCAGGAATTGTTTTGAACAACGGTGTGTGTAACCGAATTCGCGCTCCAGTTGCCGCTGGTGTTGCCGTCTACGGCACGTGACGAATAGCCTCCCCAGAGCGTATCGGACTGTACGGTGGGTCTGTTCAATGCAAGGTTCGACGGATTCGAAGGAGGTGTCAAAATTCCGGCCCAAATTTGCACCTCAGCTAGCGAGAGTCGATCATTGCGCCCTAATTGGACACGAAGGTAGCGCGCGGTGCGTTGGATGGTCATCGTTGTGGATGTACCAGGAATTCCGCCCATATGGTACGTCGTGACACTTGATTGCTTCTGAGTCGTTTGGAGATCTGTTGACTCAAAGGGTTGATCTGAAACGAAAAGATAGAAATCAGCTAAAGCGTCACCACAGCAGTCAGTTCTGTTCCACAGCTTTACTTCTTGTATTGGTTGCAGACTTCCTAGGTCTACTTTCCACCATGGCTGGTTTTCCACTGCGGTATGCGTTACAGAATTATCACCCCAATTGCCACTCGTATTTCCATCTACCGCACGTCCTGCAACCCCGCCATAAGCCGTGCTTGACTGACTTGCGGTCCTGGACAATGCGACATTTGTCGGTACTGAGTAGTTAAGGTAGAAATCGACGGCAGTCGTCGTTCCGCTATTGATAACAACACCAGTTTGGGTTTGGCTAGAATAACCTTCAGCTCCCGCCACGACATCGTAAGTACCAAGTGCAACACCTGAGATGGCATAACTTCCTACACCATTCGTCGTAGTGGTAGCGATCAAAGTACTTCCATTCTTGACATCGATTCGAGCGCCAACGATCGGAATCGTTCCGTTCACTTGGGTAACAGTTCCGGCCAACGTACCACTAGTCGCATTTATCGTTATTGCCACTACACTGGAAATGGTTGCGGTTCCACTGTCGTCTGTCGCCACCGTCGTAAGAGCGTAATTTCCAGAGGGCGTGTTGTTCCATGTAAATGAATATGGACTATTAGTTGAGGTACCAAGCAATGTTGAACCTGCGTAGAAGTCCACTTTTCTGATGACGCCATCGCTATCGGCAGCGTCTGCCGTAATTGAAATATTTGAGCCTGCAGCAAAGTTTGCGTTATTCGCCGGACTCGTAATATTGATGGTCGGAGCGTTATTCGTCAGGCCTCCTGCCCAATTTGCCGCCGCATCAAAAAGAGCCCAGCCGTCGGCGCTCAGGACTTCGGCCGTGTCATCTGCCATGCCCAGGCCAACTCTTCGACCTGGAGCGGCAAGTCCCGGCATTGACGTGCCTGACTCATAACCAAAAACGATCACTTTATCGGTATCGCTTTGTAGGGTTGCGATCTTAGCTGCGTTTGCGTTCGGTTTTGCCCAAGCAAATGGCGCTGCAAACGTCGAAATCGTAACTGTGCCGGTAAGTCCGGCTGCTAGAGGATTAGATGTGCCTGTGATAATAGCCTCAGTCTGTGGTTCACTCCGACCGAAGTCTGTGCCCGCAATCGATCCTGTCATGCCAAGATATGGAAAGATCCCTTCGTCCCACGTAACGACACCCGCAACCACATCTCGAAATTTCGAGTTAACGATTGACGGTTCTACGGTCGATGAAATAACCACAAGATCTTTCTCGTTTGCGTCCATTGTGAGGGATGATTCTGCGCTCTTAACAATTACGGAGTACCCAAGATCTTGAAGGTGAGTACTAACAAACAGATCGCTGGCTGTCAGCGTTGATGAACCTGCAACAAGAAGGGCCGATCTAATCGGAAGTCGGCGTTTGACGATGCTAGATCGATTTCCTGCGTTGTCATCGGCAAACGCATAAACATACGAAGCTTGACTTGGCGTTATCGTAAATGGGGTCGTATATGCTTGGAAGGTAGTAGCGTCAAGTGAATAGTAGGTGCCTTTCAAACCTGAGCCTGCATCTTCAGCTGTTATTGTAATTACGTGGTTGCCCTCCTGTTTGACCGTCTCGATGGTAAGATTTGGCGGATCCAGATCCTGAGCAGCCGATCCCGTGAGGCGCGCGGTTGGTTCAACGACAGTGTCGTAGGTACCATCCCCATCACTATCGTACTTCAAATCAGTGATCCCCTGCGATGAGGTTTGCATCATTGCGTTCACCCCGGCGGGCAGCTTCAGGTCCTGATACCTAACCGCCTCCGTAAGGGTCTCTTTATCGACACCTTTCACCACTTCGAGGGCGATTGGATCGGGACCATTTTGGAATTCAATTGTATAGTTCTTTTCAGGTGAAAGCGTTATCGCAACGGAGTGTTCGCCGATAACATCGTAAGTTAGACCAGGTACCGGTAATGCGAATGTATCGTCAATGGGTGTGTTCTTGTTTCCGAGCTCATCAGAGATCGAAACAAAATCAACTCCAGTGAAGTTCAAATAGTAAGTTGGTCCAGGTATCACGTCTGCAATGTCAATCCAATCCGGGTCCGGACCGCGTCCTAACAGATAAAGAACTTTCTGCCTTACCCATGGGGTCTTGGTTAACCCGTTATGATCCGCGTCACCGTCAGTCGCCTCGAAATATGAAGGGTACTTCCACTTGTATGCATTAGGCGCCAAGTCGTCGCCATTCTCGTGTCGCCAGGCACTCCGAACGGGTACGGTGCCGTCGCCCGGTAAATATGCTACTTTAAATGTCTCTTTTGGCTGGCAAATCATCGGAAGTAATCCGCCACAAACTGCACCATTCTTCTCGGCGATAACCTGTCCGATAGTCGTATTGACCTTCTGCTGACCATAGATGATGTGATACTCAACGCCCGTTTGATCATTGCGCCAGTCATCCTGACCAGGATAATCATGGAATATAGAACCAGTTTTTGCGGGCTTGCTGTCTTTGTACCTCGTGTCTAGTAACGTGGACAACTGGTTAAACGTGTAGATTTCGTTAGCCACGCCATTTCCATTAAAGTCGCCTAACTCGCGAAACGGTCTTCCACCGAGATCGAAATACCATCGACTAGGCAGTAGTTCGTGCGTCGATGGGAAGAATTCCACTAGCGCCTTTAACGTTGTGTGCAAAATGAGAAATCGTGAAAAGTTGGCATCGCCTGTCTCTAGGGTATATATCGTCTTGGGCGCACCCAACCAAGGTGTCGCGATCGTAATTAGTTTGTTTGTCTTGCCAGGGTTTTCAAGGATGTAGCGCCGCGCGATTAGCCCACCCTGACTGTGTGCTAGGATGTTGACTTTGACACCCGGATGAAATCTTTGCACACAGCCAACGTAGTCACGCAGTAAACCAGCATTGTCCTCGTTACTTTTTCTCCAATCGTAAGCGAAAACAAAGAGATTAGGCTCATTTGGTCGTTGATAAAGGTCGCATCCAGTCGTGGTTCGTAATGCAGGATCGTCGTTGACCGAGTATTCACGGAAACCGCCTGACCCTTTAAGCGTAGTCTCCAAGAGTGTTCCGTAAACATCTTCGGTTCGCGTTCCCAAAAGGGAAATGGTGTACTGATAGAAGCGAATTGCGTCCGTCGCTATTATGTTGGGATTGGGAGGATTAAGAGTTAGTGAGCTATGTGATGTGATGAAGCCGAAACCCGGCCAGCGATCCACAGGTGGGTTTTGAGATTTGTCTACAAGATGAGTACCACCAATGCCTGGAACGAAGATCAATGGTTCTTCTGGGTTCGGCGATGCGTTTGACAAAACGAGCTTAAAATCGGGTACATTCCACGCAGTTGTTGTGACATTAATATAGAAATCTGCTGGAGTTGAACTCGGGTTGATAAACGCTTGAGATAAGTATGGAACAATGCCCATAACTGAAATAATTTATCAGGTCTTGGAGTTTTTGGTGCGATGCGTTATAAATGGCCACCTGATACGTCGGAGTATATAGAGGGTCCGGTGATTCGGCATAACCTGACGCATACAGTGACTGGTTTCCGTCAAGGTGAATTTTGAAGTATTGTCCGTGAGTCTCCGCCGATCGCAAACTGCCATAATAAGAACTCGGGAGCGACTCTACAGCAAGCGCAGTTTCAAACGTACGTCCTCCAAGGTTGTACTTCGATCTTGGTTTCTTGACTACCACGAAGGAGTATTCCGGATCTCCCTCTACCAACTGTGTGCTTTCGATTTCTAACGTTGCCGGTAGGCCCTCCGGTCCGATTGATCCACGCCAGGGAAACGCTTCAAATCTCGACCCCTGCTTCGGAAAAGTCATTCCGCCAGTACCCGTAGCGTTTTGGTATTCGTCCCACAGCAGAATGCCGGCCACATTAAGATACTTGTATCGCAATACCGTTCCCTTGTTCATATTGTTATTGAAATCATGGTACTCCGATACTTCCAAGGTCTGGCAAGGATCTAAATTAATAGACACTGTGAGCTTTTCCCCGACATTATGGTATTGCTTTTGGTAAGGAGTAGAAGAGGCATCAGGACATGATGATCCTTGTGCATGACATGTTGAAATCGCGATCAAAAGGATACCGAACGAGATGAGTAGGCGACTAGCACTATGATGGGGAACCATAAGGAAATCCTTTTCTAAGCGGGCAGTTCTTGATTATTGGAGCAGGTAATTTGTGTATGTCGGGGTGTGTTGCACTCGATTTGTGAGCGAGCTGTTTTATGTTTTGGCGCGTCGCGTCCAGTAGGCCACCGAGTTCGCGCATCGACCCGCGCTGAACTTGGTTTCTCACACTTCCGCTCTTTCAATCTGGGCCAGCTTTATGGATTATTCGTGAGGAATGATCCATTGATTTGATGACAGAATACTTGCGTTAAAGTTTGGTGTCAATGTTTCTTAGATAACGAAGAGACTGCTTGCAAAAGGCGAGTAACTTCACCTGAGACTTTTCTTTATTGGGATTCCGGTTCCAACTTGAGATGTCTCCTGTAGACCATTAAGACGATTATTATAACCATCCAGCAAATAATGCTAGCGAGCGAAGGGATCTTCGTGAGGCAATATCCTGGCGGTGTGGGCCAATAAGCCCAGCAGTTATAGTCGATAAAAAGAAAAATGCTGCTGGCTAGATAGAAGATTGCAGTGGGCCACAGGCCGAGATAAACAACGAACGGCAGGCACCAGGATAAGTACTGAATGCCAAAGCCCGGTGTTAAAAACATAAAAAGAAAACTCACGAGACCACATTGAACAAACAGCGGTTGTTTATGGCTTCTTCTGTTCATCCACAAACTGACAGCCACGATCGAGAGTAACAGCAAAACCTTACCCATTCGGTTGGCAACCATGTGCGAACCTGTTGGATGCGAACTGTCCACACTTGGACCTAAAATCGAATACAGCAGACGTGGCCAACCCCAAACTCCGTAATAACTACCATAGCCAAAAACTTTTGCAGCAATTATTCCGGGATCCTGAACTACATAGGGCAGTGACCCAGTCAAAAAAACAGTAGTCACACACGATATGAAAATCGACTTCTGACGAAGTGTCGGCAAGTAGAGCATAAAGGCTGGTAGAAATATCAACGGCACCACCTTAATACTTAGCGCAAGGCCAAAAACTATCGCCGCAAGCCAGACCGTTCGTTTTATTTCAATAATGTATATGGAGAGGATGACTAACGAAATCATTACTGGATCGGAATTGCCGTGAAACCCAGAAATCATTATTGACGCCGGGCACAGAGCAAACAGAAGGAGGGTACTGAAGCTAGGTCTGCGATTAGTACGGGTCAGAAGCTTACATACCAGAAGAAAACTTGCGATGTCTGCAAGAATACAAGGGAGACGAAGCCAAAATCTGAACGGCAAATCTGTAGTATCAGCTAGCCAACCCATCAGCCGAATAACGGGAATATTTAAAGGCGGCACATTGAACGGATTTGCGTACGCACCACCCGCATAATATGAGCCAATACCGCCAAAACTTCGGATTTTTACCAGATAGTCTTGGTACCCCAACACGTCTGGGGATCCAAGAGTACTCAGTGCGAGATAAAGTTTAATGAGTGTGGCAAAAGCCAAGGCCACTAAAGATCGTTTGACGTATGGTAACTTATGGTCCACTGTCGGCAGATAAGTTGTTTCTTTCGAAAGGAACACAGCTGTTCACGATATACGACTTCGGATTAGGCATATTGATGCCCAAATCACTCCCACAACCGTACCGACAATCGCACCTAAACTAGACGCGATTAAAGTGTTAGAAAGTGCCTCACCCCGAATAGTAGTCACTTTCCAAGTTATTCCAAGAATCCTAAATTCGGGTTGGAAGACTGCCAAATACCTTCTGTCAAAGAAATCCGGAAAATGAAATATTGCCGTGACAGCGCCGAGAATGACAGCGCCGCAGATCAAGCCGACAAATGCCCCTTTTACTAAAGTAATCATAGTAGGTTTTCTGAATAAATATTGCCCAGATATCCTCGAGATAAGACCCAAATAATGGAATCATTGGTTCGCTTTGCGAAATCGTTTCAATCCATGCCAAAAAGTGCTACAGCATTCTAACAGGTAGCACTAACATCGTGATCTCGACAATGCTCGGCCGACGTCTGGCAAGGCCTTTCCGCATCAAATTGCTTTTAACCTTACATCGGGACATCCACAGAGATCTTCTGCAAATTCCGTTGGAAAGTTATAACATTCCGACATGGGCTCTGTAGAAGCTCTTAACTCACTCACAAGGCGCGTTTGATTTATCGGATTTGCAAGAAGGATCCTGAGCGATGGTAGTTGCGTTGCGTAGTCAATATCTGGTTCGGCTCACATATTGCCCTGTGATCTCAAAGAAGCCGCGCCTGACTGCATAACTGCTTTCAAATAGCCTACTCCTACTCCAGGTAATCACACGGTTGTCCAGGCTGAGTGAGCCTTGTCCCCAACAAATAGCTCTTCCGTCGCGACGCCGGAGTTAAGTAACGATAAAGGCCGAGAGCCCGCAAGACGCGGGCTCTCAAGGTCGGCGCGAGACGTTCAGCCTCATCATGTCACTGTCCTCACCCCAGCGACACTTCGCCAGTTGCGCGTATTCTAAGCAAACAGTTCTTAGAGTCAAATCAAAAACTTCTCAAAGTTTTCTTAGGCAGTTATTTTTCGACCCAGGTTTGTACTCGCTTCTGCATCGTCATCTTTCCAGCGACCGTCTAAACCTTCAGCCAGTCGCCACAACGTGTAAATGCGTAGACGCAGTCCTTTCGTTTCATCACCTTGCCTTCAAGATTTAGAGCCTCGAGTTTCTCGAATAGTGCTTCTCCATTGCCGGCAATGTGATCGGTAAAGCGTATACGACCAGTGTTGTCCTTCGGCAGGATGCGCTTCAAAAGTGCTTTGCGCTTTATTAAAGGACAACCCGTAAGATCAAAACCGTCTAAGTGCAGCAAGTCGAAAGCATAAAACACAATCGAGCACTTGCGACCACGCCGGAATCGCAACGCATCGAATTCCGGCAGGCCGTCTTCACCCAGGGCCACGATTTCGCCGTCGATCAAAGCGGCCTTTGCTTTGATGGCTTTTCCGATTTCCCTGAGTTCGGGAAAGCGTTCATTCAGACTGTTCTTCCTTCGTGAGACCAAATGTACTTTTCCATCGCGTACAAAACACAGCGTTCTCCAACCGTCCCACTTCGGCTCAAAAAGCCAAGCCGGATCGGAGAACGGCTTGGCCGCCAGCGTTGGTCGCATCGGCTCGACGGATGCCGGCATTGAAGCGCGTTTAGCGTCAGGGGGAAGCTGCTTTCGTTTTCTCTGGGCTGCGGACATGTGAGAGTCACATTTTGACTTCATATGCACCGTTCGGTCAAATAGTCCTTACCTGTAGGCATAAGAGTCTCGATCAATACAAATACTTAGCGAGATTGGCATGATAACGTCTACGAAGTTGACCCAACGGAAGTTGCGGCGGTGGATCGACTTTGGCCCATCGTCTACGCAGACGTTTGACTGCGAAGTGTCGAACGCGCATCACCCTCCGAAACCAGTCCTGATTGAATTGAGCCCGAGCCTTTCTCATGTCCATATCAACGCGAATCAACAGTGTCATTGCCTGAGCAGTCAAGAGCCTCTCACCAGTCAATACCGGTAGAACGGCTTCGGCTAAGTCTTCAACATTCTTTCAGGTTCTAAACTTGGACACTTGCACACTTCTCTTTCAGTACCAGCAGTCTGCTTTGTAGAGTTGTTCGAGGAATTTTCAGCACACGTGCAGCCTCGCTCATGTTGCCGTTAAAGGTTTCCAGAACACGTGAATACCTATCCAGTTCAGCGCGGAACTGACAAGTGCGCAAGGCAAGTGCCCTTCGACCGGGAGAGTTAGTCTTAATTGAAATCCCAGCCTGGAGTTGTGGTCGGAGCTTGGCAAGACGCCAGAGTTTTGGCTCTTGAGTTAGTTCCGAATCAGCAAGCAGATCAGCAACAGAAAGAGCACTATTGTATCGAAGGTTATTCGCTAACCTATTGATGATATTTTCAAGCTCACGAACATTCCCTGGCCAGGAATAACTCTTCAAGTGGGCCAGCACTTCTGGCTTGATGTCATCTGATACTTGGCAGCCATTCCTTTCGTTGTATCTGCGAAGAAACTGTTTCGCCAACTGCAGGATATCGTCGCCTCGATGACGAAGAGCAGGTGCGCAAATCCGAAGGACGTTAACTCGATAGTACAAGTCATGACGAAATTTACCTTCACGTACATCTTTTCTCAAATCGTGATTTGTTGCGACTACTACCCTCGCGTTAAATACGATTTCCCTGGCCTCGGTTAGTCCGAAGGGGCGAATTCTCCGTTCTTCGAGAACGCGCAAAAGCTTGGATTGTGTCACCGGAGACATCTCGGCGAATTCGTCCAAAAAAATTGTTCCCTTGCCGGCAGCTTCGAAAACGCCCTTCTTCGTGGACATTGCTCCGGTGAATGCCCCTTTTACATGTCCAAATAATTCAGACTCAACGAGCGACTCCGTCAATGCTCCACAATTGATCGCTAAGAATGGCTCCCGGCAACGCGCACTAAGATCATGAATCGCCCTGGCGATCAATTCTTTTCCCGTCCCAGACTCTCCCGTTATCAACACCGTCTCCGACGACTTTGTTACAGTTCGAATTGATCTTTTGAGATTCAACATCACTTCGGATTCCCCAATCAGCATTGTATCGAGCGCGGATTCTACGTCTCGGTTCTGAAGATCATTCCGCAACGCCTTGATTGGCAGAAAGTGGGAGTTGATCCCATCAGCGACTTGAAATGTATTCTTCCTCGTAATTGCCATCTCTCCTAAGCGACCACTAGTAGTCGCTGATCCTTTCGCAGCGTATTGTTGGTGGCAGACGATCAAGCGCAGTTTGCCCTTACATCATTGCGGCTTCAAAGCAAGGCGCGCGCCTCTCGATATCTTTAATCGCACGACTGGTTGGTATCCAGAGTGGTTCGTATACGGATCACATGGTCCGAATCGATGTCGCAGTTCAGATGTAGTGTTTCCTCAAGCTTCGACGCTTGAGAATTTGCTTCTGGTTGGTAACAACCTTCTTTCTCGTTTCCGAGCATATCGAGTGACTATAGGCTAACCAAGGGTGCGCACACGCCCCCCCCTATTTTGACTGACAGACCAGAGCACGTTGAAGCGAGCTTCTTAATAAGTGATTCTGGTTGGCATTCTTGTTGCACGCATGACAGAACGGAATCGATATGAGATGAGGTTATTCCTTTTCCAAGTTGCGCAAAATAGCTCCAATGAAGAAGGCATTCAGGACAGAGAAAATAGACGCGCAGAAAGCAACCGAGCGAAAGTTCTCAATGGAACAAGTAGCCCAGCTTATCGGTGGTGTTCACCCCTCGACGGTCTGCCGTCTGATGAATAAGCGGAAAATTGGATACTACCAAATCGGAACCAGACGAATGGTAGGCGAGAGTCACCTTCAAGAATTCCTCAGGCTTGCCGAGCGTGAAGCAAAAGTCCGATCTATTCACTAATAAGACGAAAGCCCGCCAGTGCCTGGCGAGCTCTCTTGACGCGCGAATCGTATCTCTTAGGGAATTTCAATTCACGGCTTCTGACTCATTGGTCAACTCCACTCCCTCTTGCACCGCCAACATTCGGTGTTCATGCTGCCAACGATCGAGAATGGCTCCGGCTTGCAAGATTAATTCACGATCGGGATTTATATACCTGCCGGTTGTCTCCTGCTTGCTATGGCCAAGGACCTTCCCAACAAACACAACTTTCAAAGTTTCAGCTAAACGGGTTGCAGTCGTATGGCGCAAATCGTGAAAACGCACTTGTGTCAGATTGGCTATCTTACGGGCGCGATTCCAACTCCGTTTTACGCTCCCGCTGACTCCAAAAACTAACGACTCAGAAGCCAGGTCACCCGACTTTAGAGGGCGATAAACTTTATCCGGCCTTCGATCTTTAAGGTCTAATAATGTCGCCCTCAAGCGAGCAGTCAGTGGAGCATCGCGCGTCAACATCGCACCGTTCTTTCCTTTGTAGCTCACCAAATTCTTAATCACCCCTTCATCGAAAGCCACCTTAGACCAAGTTAGCTTAAGAAGTTCACCTCGCCTCGCACCTGTATCCAGTGCCGCAATAACCAAGGCATACAGATGGCGACGATTCGTCACCTTCACATGCCTTCAACAACCGTTGCTCCTCTGCCCAACTCAATATTGTCTCTCGGCGATGCTCCTCAGCGGTAGGAATCAATTCCCCTGGGCGCCCCTTGTCAAAAGGATTAACTAATATCCAGTCGTTTCCTTTTCGCCTCATTAAGCATTGCACAAAGCGTCCTCATTTCACGATTGACGGTATCAACGGTCACGTTCGTACCACGTTTAGTCTTAGTCCTCAGTCGTTGGTTTCGGTACCCCCTCAGATGAACAAGCTTGATCTCACGAATTTTCATCTTTCCAAAAAACTCGCGAAAGTGCTTGAGGTGAGCCTCATATACACTAGTATCGGCCACCCCCAACAGTTTACGTCCTTCGTCGTCGTACTCTGCCGCACAATACTTCTCTGCCTTACAATGGTTAGACAATTGTTCAAACGTCATTCCGTCAGACTCAACCGTGATCTGGCCTCCCGCCAGAAACTCATCTTCCAATTCCTTTTCAAGGCGCTTAGCCTGCGATTGCGATTCCGCACTCCTCGACTTTTCTTTCCTGAGGCCCGTAACCTCATCCTTATAAATCAAGCGCGCGGTCCATTCTTGTCGACCCGCGCGACGCCGTTTACGGACTGTAGTGAAGTATTGCATAAGCCAAGAAGTTGATAGTTCGAACAGCCAAAAGTATCGCTGCAAGTAATGGGCCGAACATACTATCACATTTTAGTGGGACATGAGGTGGGACAAATAAAATTGCCGTCGAAAAAGGCGAGGAATTGCTAAGAAAATGGTAGGCGCGTGGGGATTTGAACCCCAGACCCCTACCGTGTCAAGGTAGTCACCAGCGCCGCGTATAGCGCGTAATCGTTCCTAAGGCAACAAAAATCAATAAAAGCGGTTAGAGAAGTCACGTTCAAGCTGCATAAGTTGATTAAGTCGTCAGCGTAGTCTGCCAAAATCCTGCCAAAATTCAGCACCGCGAATGAAGTGGAGAAAATTAGGTTTCACATTTTCACTTAAAACCGTTGTGAGGAGACCTTCGACCACTCCTCATCTGATCGTAAGCGCCAAGAGAATCCACAGCTTGCGCAGATTTAAAAAACAGTTTAAGAACTGGTGCAAGTATACTTACTCTCTCGCATAATGCTCATAGAGATCACGGTAAGTCAGATCACCCATACTGCTAATCAAATCAATCAGCGACAGCGTAGCTTCACGCGATTCTTTATGCTTTAAGCCCGTCTCCAGTAGCGATCGTTCCGTATTTTCACGAAACCAAAGAGGTCTGCCAGAGACTTCATGCATCAGGCGGTAGAAGCGAATCGCTCTTAGCGGTTCCCTCTTCATTTCGCGTAGTAAGTATTTTTGAAGGTGCTCCCACTCACTTCGGAAACGCTTTCGATTTAAGTATGGAAGAACTCCCTCCAACAACGGCCACATAGACGTAAGACTCTCAGTCTCCGGGGCATAATCAAGCAGGTGCGGAAACCACGAAATCTCAGAATCGAAGGCACTCGAATGATTCATGCTCGATGCTACATCTATTCGCCAACGCCAGATTTCTCGCACCCTCGGCCATAGACGTTCCACGTTAGCTGGCTCCTTCTTCAAAGTATTCCATAAGATCCAAATGGCGCTACCACGCGTATCCGCCGGTGCCTTATCAAAGAACTGCGTAAACAGACTCGCTTCCGCTTCAGGCAATCGGCCGTCGCTTTCACCGTAAAGGTAGCTACTAAGTACGTGCGCGGCCAAACTTTGATCTGGTTGCAAGTGGGTTCGAGTAACCAAACCCTTGCTAAGATTGTCGATGGCTCTCACATACCTCGGATGGAGCAGTTCGAACAGCTCCTTGTGAGGCTTATTAAAGACCACATAAGAATCCCAGGCCGCAACAAAACGAGCCACAGAGTCATTGTCTTCGCCATCTGGGAATATGTCGCCGAGGTGACGTTGAAGCCAGTTATTGTCGAGCCAGTAAAGAAGCCTAAGGTCGCGACCATATACTGAGTGGACCGCCAGATTGCGTTCTTGCAGTCGATCTAACTTTGAAACCAAAACGTCAAGGACCTTCGACTCCAGTCTGCTTGGTCGCCCTTCAATCTCACCGGAGATCTTCTCCTCTAGAGTAGTCGCGAAGTAGTACGCAAATTTTTCAATGATCGCACCGAGGGCTTTAGACCGTACGTGATTTAGAGCACTCGTGGCAGGGTCATCATCAAGCGAAGACCCTCTGGCTGGCGATTGCACTTCGCTAATCGGATCTGGATCGTTCGTCAGTTGAATCAAAATATCGCGAGCTCGCGTGAAGTAGCCGAGGGACATTTCAGTCTTTTGCTCGCTCCAGATCTCGAGAGCCGATTCAACGAGTGTGACCATCGCAGATCGCACATCTCTCCAGGTGATGTCCGATTCCCGACTCATATCCTTTGCAAGTTTTTCATCCGCAAGGATCGCATCGCAAAGATCTAAATAAAGCGCCCATGCTGGCTCTGAGATTCTTCCAGCTGTTTCACCTTTCAACCGTTGCTCACCAAACAACGCATACGAAAACTCTGGACGTAGTAAGCCGATAGCGATGAAGTGTTCTCCGTACTTTTGTGGATTTCGTTCAATCACTTCTGCCACGGATCTCCCTATACCGCGATAAGAGATCATTTCCGGTGAAAAGTTTCTAGTCCTGTCCGGTCGCCATTGTCTGAGAAATGTCATCAACTCGCTGGATGTCATAACAGCTAGTTGTTCATTTGAGAGTGGACTCACGTCAGATACTGCAAATGCAGGACTCGTCCAACTCGTGAAATCTGGATGGTCCGATTCACCCACTTCGGCGATCAGGTTCTTCAGTAACAAACGACGACTTTCATCGAGTTCGTCGGAAATCATCACTAGCCTGTCGCGGACCCACCGCTTGATGTAATTGGCGACTACGAGATCCTTGTCTTCGATTCCTTCTTCGCCAATCCATTCAGTGAAGCGATTCACATTTGATTTGGGAGGACCGTCAACAATAATATTGATCACCTTTTCCCGCCCCTCGTCAGTTAGAATCGGAAACCCGCGCTTCAATAGCATGAAGAACTCGTGATGAATACCAGTCTCATCATACTTTTCCACGGACAACAGCTCTTCAGTAACTTCGGCCCTAAAATCCACAGCGAATACTGAAAGAATGTGTAGTCGAAGGCGACCTAAGATTTCATACGCACTTCGAGAATACCTCTTGAGTATCTCGGCTAATTCACTCTTGTCTTTCCCAGCCAAAAACTCCAAAGTGTCTCGCAAGCCCTCCAGAATGACCTCCTTGTAATCATCTCTCGGATCCTGACTCGTTGACTCGATCGCTTTCCGCCACCACGATGAAAGTCGGTATTCATACTCTGAGGCTTGTTTGGCTTCGGCTTCAAGTCTTAACGCTGCGCACAATTCATCCTCGAGAATTGCCACAAATCGACTCGCATCGATTTCTCGAAGCAGTGCAAAAACAGTCTCCAGCTCACCGTCCCATCTAAAATCGGGCAGCAATGAAACCGCCTCAGCATTCATTACGTAGCCACTAACCGTTCTTACGTTACTTGACGGCACCGGCAGAGTAATCAATCGAAAGATGTCCAAGGCATACTGCTTCTTTTGTTGAGCTAATGCCAACATCAGCGAATAGCAGGAATCTGCGACGACCGATACAAACTCGCGGTCCTCAAGCCATTTCAGTACGGTAGGCATGATCTTTTCGATCATTTCATCAGGAAGAAATTGAATCGCAATTAAAGCTCTCCCTCGGTACCATGAAGATCCTTGGAACGCGAGAATATGATTCATGGCGACTTCAGGTGCATCCTTGGCCACCGAAATCAAATACTCCTGCGCATCCCAATAAGGAAAACGAAGTTTTTCCTCCCCTAATAAGGGCTGCGGAGGCTCGCTGAGAAATCCCTGATCCCACAATACCTCCGCCCACGCGGAATTTGGATGACTCCGGAAGAAATACTTGCGCAACTCAGGCTTCTCGCGTAATACCGAGATCACAACTCCAAGGCCTATCGGATCCTGGCGCGGATTTTCCGACTTGATGAAACCGTCCAGTAGCCTCGTCTGCGCAATGAACGGCGTTTGCTCCTCAAACATTCAAAGCCTCTTTCAAGAATCTTTCATACAGTTCTGGGGAATGTCTGGCGTAGATTCGTTTCATCCACTCAAGCACATTGCCGGATCGGTGTCTGGGAATTTCACGGATAACATCTCTCGCCAACAGCTGTCGCAGCGTTGCATCCCACGCATAGAAATAATCCTGGAGTTTTTCGTGCGCAAATGTATAGACACGACCGTACTGCATTACGGCGATTACTCCCCAACTTTCCAGCCGAGTCTGTTGACGAGCTAGGGGGAAGCCTAAGGTGAAGGATCCCTCATCACTGTTTAGCGCTTGTCGCGCCAAACGCACGGCTTCTCCGAGTAACTCCTCACCGTCAGACGCGCTCGCCATTAATACCTCCACATACTTTTCCCACAAATCGATTTCGTCTTCGATACTATTGAAATCAAAGAATTCATTTTCCTTTTTGATTTTCGCAATCAATTCAAGGTTCAACAGGTTCTGAGCACGCTTCTTTAGTTTTTCTGGTGGTGAAACAATACCTATTTCTGCTAGCACTCGAACTGATTCAGTCTCGCTCAAACTGCGGCTTTGCAATTCGTAAAAACCACTCTCGAGTAACGGGAGTAGGGCTTTCGCTTCATGCCCTTCCTGACGTCGTGATATAACTATGACCTCCACTCCTTGCAGCAGCCTGCAATCCTGTGCCAGATCTGTCAGCACTTTGGCGACTGGAAGTCGCACCACGCTATCCAGCTGATCGATGATTAATCGACATCCGCTCACCGTACCTAATCTTCTTATTTCGCTGCTAATCGACTCATTGAGTGTGAAGAAACTCCGCAGCCCGCTTTCATCGGTGACGTGTTCGATCCAACGCGCATCAAAGAATAGAACTTCCTTTCCCGCATCCCTTGCGGACAAAGCCAGCAAGTGGCCAATGCCTGACTTCCCCGTTCCCGGTTCACCCGTTAAAATGACGGCCCTTCCTAAATTGAGTTGGCCCTCAACATCTGCGACTTCATTCCTCTGGATCGGCTCCGCTAACCCGATAATACGAAGTCGGGCTGCATTGATAGCTCGATCGGTATGGACCCTAAATTCACTAACTGCCGTATCGATCGGAACTGGACCACTCTGCAGCAGTCCTATCGCATAGGCAGCAGCTACATCGGATGCGTACGCTCGCCACTGAGCAACACTGGCCCTAATTTTATTCTCATCGGCCAGATCAGAGACTCCTCGAACCATAAAAAACCGCGGTCCAGACGCACTATGAATGCACGCGCTCGCGACTCCACCAACCTCCATTTCGAGACCGATTAGTTTTGGACACAGCCCAAGCAGTTTTTTAACAAAGCTGCGACTCGCAACGACTTTATCACCCGTTGCCATCGGGCCAATCAATCGGACTGGTGTATTCCCGTCAGGTCGCGCGACTCTGAGCAAATCTCTCCAACCGTTGTCTATAAAATTCCGCGATGCTTGAACGAAGCGCGCATCCGCCGGATAGACTCTTAGCCTGTAGCTTTCTTGAGGAATTCTTCCAAGTAGCCAATCCAACAGACGAAACCCTCGAGAAGCGTCAAAAACTTTTTGTAACTCGTAATCAAAGACCTGATCAGCAACGAGAACATGTCCAAGTCTCGCTTCGTTTTTCTCAAAGCCGGCCGCGATACCAACCAATAGCACATAGGCGGGTTTCCAGTGAGCAATAGCATCTTTGGCAGCATTGACCGCTTCAACACGACCCATGCCTGATAAGCAAACCAGCACTATGCTGTAGAACGTTTTTCTTCCGTCCGTATAGAGCACCGGTAACTTCGCATGGAAGTACACAAGAACATCCCGATGCGTTGGCGGCAACTTATGCCAACCAGTTAACTTCAAAAGTACTGCATCTCGCTCTTCCTCCAATGCAGTCACAATCACAAAATCAACACGCATCAGTTGTTTACACCCTTAAAATATGTAGATCGCGCCGATCTTGGTGTCTCAGCAAACGCTCAGTGCGAAGGTGTGGAATCTAAAATTTAACCGACGCTTGAGGTTCAAGATCCGAAGTTAAAGAAGCAGTACGACGGTGAGATCAGGCTGGCATTGGCTAATTAAGTGGTACTAGAGGCGGCCACGCCTGGTGTATCGTCATCGCTGTACAAAACCGCATAGAGATTTGACTGTTCTTCGGTTGCGGAGCGCAAGGCATTGAAACTTTCGACGAACGGAATGTGAGACTCTTTCAGCGCAAGAACAAGATTTGGATTCAGTTTCCAAGCTTCGACCATGTCTGCTACGACATCGGTGGGACGGGCCATTCGGTAACTCACCTTTGCACGAATTGCAAATAGCATGGACCGGTTTGTGGTTTTGGGCGCCAAAGCAAGCGCTCGATTTGCAGTTTCGATCGCCTCCTTTAATCGATCGAGTTCAGCGAGCACAAGTGCCTTGTTGGCCAGCGAGTCGTGTGCATTAGGGTTGAGAATCAGAACACGATCATAAATTCCCAACGCTTCGTCAAACCGTTTCAGCCTGTAAAGTGCTAGCCCCCTGGAGTGAAGTGTCGGCACATGTTCAGGCTCGATCTCCAAAGCTCTATTGAAGCTAACCAATGCATCTTCCACGTGTCCGAGAGAGCTCAACGAAATACCTCGATTTGTCAAAGCCATCCGATTGACTGGATCTATTGCGAGCGCTTTGCTATAGCTTTCAACTGCTTCTTCAAACCGGCCGAGATTATCAAGGGTCGCCCCGCGGTTGTTCCACCCAATAACGTGATCGCGATTCAGCTGCAAGCCACGATCAAAATCTGCTAACGCCTCTTCATAGCGACCGAGGGCTCGAAGGACGGACCCTCGATTAATGAACAACTCGTCCTTTTTTGGATCTCGTGATAGCACCGTTGTGTAATCAGCAAGTGCTTCTTCGTTTCGGCAGGATCTTTCGAAGGCCATGCCACGATAGATCAGAGGATCCAGTTCTGCTGGTCTAACATGCAACGCTTTGCCAAAACTGTCTACGGCATCGTCATAGCGTTCAAGATTATACTGACCCATACCACAGCAATAAAGCGATTCGTAATGCCTCGGCGCTCTGTTCAAAACGGTGTCGTATCCTTCAACGCTTTCCTTATATCGACCTAACGCCCCAAGGGCGCCGCTTCTGTAATATAGCGCTTTTACATTTTCGGGCTGCAAACTCAACACTTTATCGTAAACCGCCACCGCATCCTCGAATCGCATTAACTGCCTCAGTGACTGCGCCTTTAGAATTAAAGTCGAGACTTGCACCGGCGCTAACGCCAACGCCCGGTCAAAAGAGATCAGAGCCTCGCAATGTCTGCCCAGCTCTTGAAGAGCGATGCCCAAATCGTGATGCGCTTCGGCCGAATCTGGTTTGAATTGCAATGCTTTTAGCACTCTTCTTCGCGCTCGATCAGCCAACCGCAGCGCCTGGTCGCGCGGCAAACCGGCCGTTGAATCCAAAAGCTTCCCCGCATAAACTAGATTGGCCGTATGGAGCAAGTCTGAGAGTTCCTCCCTTCGCTGTTTACGAAAATCGTTTTCGAACTGACATACGCGCTCGTATTCACCTGCCCGCAATAGGCCGGACACGTCGACTGCTTTCCCGTTAGGCCCGTCGTAAATAATGACCGGAACCAGAGTCTCCGGATACGAATCAGATAATTGCTCGAAAACGACGCGAAGGTCCGTCCCTTCGATTTCACTAATTTTCAGATCATCCGCCGATTGTTCTGGTTCCATCGAATCTTCCCAGCGTTTCCTGAGAAGCTGAACAACGCGGGGACTCAGGGGATAGTAGAACCGATTCAGGTACTGAATTCGCGGAAGTCTCATGCGGATCGTCAAGCGAACACCGCTTAGGGCGTGAATCGCAGTAATCACGGTAGATTCGCTATCAAAGGCCTCAAGTGTGTGCACGATTGTTTTGTCGACATTGACCTTGAACGTTGTGTTGAGCTGACGTTTTTCTATCCTGCCATCGCTTGCACGAATTAGTGTGTGATACGTGCTTTCACCAGGAATCTTTAGGACGAACGCCGTTACTTGTACGACTGCCTGAATTCCAAGTACGGGCTCCTCCTTGCTGTCTATGATCTGCCTCCATCCTTCCGGTACGATCACATGGATGTCATACTTGCCAGCTCCTGCTGGAATCATTCCAGCCTGCCACTGATTCCAAATCAAATCTGCGACCGTGCCGCAGAAATTTCCATTCGCATCGAAGAAAATGAGTAGCTCGCCTGCATTTTCGATTCGTTCTAGGTTGTTTGTAACAGTTATTCCCTGCAACTGAGCGAGGTAGAAAATTTTCAGCTGAGAGGCTTCTGCTGTAATCGAGGCCAGTCCATCTTCAGTAAGGCCGGTTAACGTCAACAACTGAATATTTACCGGCCGGGCTCGATCTACAGCACCTGCTGTGTAACCCGTTGGAGAAACGTAAATACCATGTTCGTGTGGGATGCCAACGTCCGCGAGCTTGCCGACGAACTCGTCGATCTTTCCTACGCCAACTTTCTTCCCGAGATTTTTGCACTCAATCACGCGTTGAGGTGGACGCGTCACTACCTTACCTTCAAGTAGAACATCAATTTCTCGTTTTCGTTTCGGATTGCGATGTATCGGCGGCAGCTTCGCGTTAGGAGTTACCTTTTCAAAAGGCGAGCTATACATACGCGCGGCAATTTGTTCGAGCAACCCACCCTTTTCGGTGCTCTGCCTTCCTTTTGCCGCGCGTTTGCTCTTTCGTGAAGTTCGCTTTTTATTTATGGTCTTCTTTGCTGGCATTCAGTGTTCATCATTTTACGTTAAGGCCGGTGCTGGGGCCCAATTGCCGCTGTCAGAGCAACTCAGGAGCTAGCTTCGACCTTGTTCAAATTAGGATCCTGAAGAGCACTTCATTTCCTGCAGAAGACGAGATTAGTGTAATGAATGTTCGCCATCAACATGGCCATTTGAGAATTATGAATCGCAAAACTGGAGCACCTTGCTGGGAATTTCTTTGGCGGGAGACTGATGCATCAGGAAGGCGTGTGCGCCGTAATGCGGTAGTTGCAACAATCATTGAATATCCCACTCGAGCTCTAGCCGAGGCAGCAGTAAATGGGCTCAGAGTAGCTATCAACCAAGACCACTATCGACAGCGTCAACAGTCTATCACGGTCAACGATCTAATTGACCACTACATTGCGACGGAACTCGCAGAGAAGAGCACCTGGCACTCGCATGCCACTCGAATTGTTTACCGTGAGTATCTGATCAGGTGGATCAAACCATATTGGGGATTTAGCAGCATTCGAGATGTCCGAACGATTGCCGTCGAAGGCTGGTTAAGAAATTTACAACGCGAAGATGGGGCCGCATCTCGCAAATTCCACCAAAGCCAAAATCCGTAATCTGATGAGCGTGTTGTTCAATCATGCAATTCGCTACGAATGGCTGGAGCAAGGGCAGAATCCGATAAAACTCATCCGGCAGAATGCGATTCGACAAAAAGATCCCGCAGTTCTAGAGTCACACGAGATACAGAGATTGCTGGCCGAATTGAAATCATCGTTTCGAATTATAGTGCTGTTGGATGTCACCATAGGGTTACGACGCAGCGAACTGTTCGCGCTGAAGTGGCATGATTTAGACTTTTTCAATCTGACCATCGACATTAAACGTTCGATCTTTCCGGGAGTGATCGGAGACTGTAAGACTGAAGCGTCGAGAAGGCCGATTCCCTTAGCCCTCGAAGTTGCAGCAGATCTTTGGCTGTGGAAGGAGACGACCAGGTATGCGAAGCCGGAAGATTGGATCTTTGCGAGTCCGCATGTCGATGGGTACAAACCATTCTGGCCTGACATAGTTATGTCGAAAGTGGTTCGGCCGGCAGCAAAACGTGCTGGCATTTCGAAAAGAATAGGCTGGCATACATTTCGTCACACCTATTCGACGATGATCGTTGCGAATGGCGAGAATGTGAAGGTCGTTCAGGAGTTGATGAGACATGCAAACAGCCGCAGCACCCTTAATATTTATTCACAGGCACGAGTATGCATAAGTTGATTAAGTCGTCAGCGTAGTCTGCCAAAAGTCTGCCAAATTCCGACATGCCGAAGATCAATCAATGATTTTATCTGGAGCGCAACTGCTCAATAGACGGGAGCGGCCACGACATGCTCCGGAACATGAGTGGAGTGGACTTCATTTCAACAAAGTCGAGCTTCCCGTAGTACTTCTTCAGTTTGCGCGTCGACACCTTTGGGTCACGTGGTAGGTCTCCGAGTCTTAGACGTTTCACCCAAGCCGAGGAATCACGCGACTGCTCAGGCTCGAACTGTAATGGAAATGGTTTCATGCCAACCACTCCGGCACCTGCACCGAAACGCTCGATTAGTGACATAAGCACCAGTAGCCCAGCTCCACCGCCTCGGTACTTGGGAAGTATCTCGATACGGTCGAGAATTAACAAATTAAAGTTCCAAATTTCATCCCGGAGCAGCCTTTGTAACCGCGTTGAGAACGGAGCTTCACTCGACCCCAGGATTGCGCCGGCGTACACGCACGTATGCTCGTATGCATCGAGAACTTCGAAAGCAGTAACCCCGTGATTCTCCGCCGACCCAAAATCCGCATAGTACACTCGAAAGCGGCCGACGATGCGATCTATCTCAACTTCGATGGTGCTACCGAGAATCTTTCCGCTGACTTCATACATAAAGTCTTCTGGTTCTTGCGGTGTTAGAGGCATCGGGCGAGTCGGATCGATTCGCAGCGTCCAGAAAGAGTCTTCGATCAGTGACATAGATGCTGCTATCGTCCGCGTTTTGGGAAGGTTAATCAAGCGTTCGTAGAGACAAGTGTGTCAGAACGACTGGTCCAAACCGGACGTAACGTTGTTATCAATCCACACGAAATCTATTTCCATTCTGGTTCTCGATGGAGGGCAGCGACCTAGCTAACACGAGCGAAGGCGATTGCTCATTCGACCTTACCTGACTCCCGGCGCCACTCAAATAGGGCTGGATTCTGGTCGCGCCGCGCACGCTGAAGGTGGCCCTTTAGACTATAAGCAGTAAGCCCAAGTCGTTGGGCTACGACCTCCATCGTTGCACCTGTGGTTTGATGAATAGCTTCGATAGCACAGCGCTTTGCCCTAGCGGTCCACTCTTTGAAGGTTTCACCGCGACGGAGGATGCAGAGTTCGAGTGGTAGTGCAGTGTCCCCTTCTCTGGCGATCGAGTTCACAAATAGTTGGAGCTCGGCTAGATCGTTTTCGGTACGGTGCAAGGCAGTTAGGTCGTTTGCAAAACTAGTTGTGTGCGCGAAACGCTCAGGTTTTACCCCGCAGTCAATATGTCCTAATCGAGTGTCTAATCGCGCCAGAGCAAGTTGCACAAGCTCGGTCGAGATCTGGTCCATATCATCAAGGTAACTTGTCAGTTCGAAGACCAGATTCCGAAGCGATCGAATATTTCCTGGGTAGTCAAATTCGCGAAGCAATTCTACGGCGCCGTCCTCCAAAAGAAAGGTGCTATGTTTCTTGGCCGGTCCAAGAACGGCACAGGCCGCTTCGTTCAGAAAGAGAGCAATCATCGCTGGAATGTCTTCGCGACGTTCTCTAAGAGGCGTTGTTTCGATGGTCAATACCGCCAACCGAGAATACAGATCTTCGCGGAATTCACGATTGCGAACCATCTTAGGTAGATTCCGCGAAGTGGCGGCTACTATCTGCACGTCACAGGACTGGTAGTGATTCGTGCCGAGTCGCTTGATCTGTTTCTCCTCGATAGCCTTCAGCAGTCGGCTTTGAACTCCCGAGTCGATATCACCAATTTCGTCCAGAAAGAGGACCCCGCCATCAGCTTCTTCAAACAGGCCTTTGCGATCATGGTCGGCGCCGGTGAAAGCTCCTCTGCGATGACCGAAGAGCTCCGCTTCAACGAGCTGTTCCGGCAAATTGGCACAATTCAGTTCAATTAGCGGATTGCTGGCACGTACGGACAAACGATGTATCTGTCTCGCGATTTGGGTTTTGCCGGTCCCCGTCTCGCCCGTAATGAGTATGTTGAAGGGGCGTTTCGCGACACGTTCAATATCCGCACGCATCCTTTGTGCTTGCTGGCTAATCTGCCCCGCAAAGATATCTTTCGTCTGATGAGCAGACTCTTCGCAAACGAGTCGCAAAAGCTCGTATGACGAATCCCTATTCTTGCTCTTGGTTTCGTTTGAGGCTCTCATGGGTAGTGATTTTCAGACGGTTTGCACTGGATCGACTGGCTAAGTCGTTTGAATACACGTGACCTGTCTTAATCGCTTTGAAGATTTGAATGATGAGATGGCTTTATTGCTTGGCCCAACTGCTGGTTGTGGACTGTTATCCAGAAGGTCGAGGTTTTGGAAAGTTCAGGCAATGAGACGAGCTTTGCGTCACTTGCCTCTTGACGACGCGATAACACTCGCATGAGGCAGCTTCCAGGCCCAAACGGTCGAGAATCGTAATTGAGCCGCGGCTGTAGCTGATTAGTCCTGTCTTCTGAAAATACCCGGCGGTTACACTTACGACCGAGCGCTGGACGCCAAGCATATCGGAAATGATCTCGTGGGTAAGTTCGACGGTGTCTGACTGAACCCGATCATGCGTGGAGAGTAGCCAACGGCAGAAACGCTGCTCCGCTGTGTGGAAGCGATTGCAAACGGCCGACTGAGAGATTTGCGTGAATAGCGAATGAGTGTAACAAACCAGCAGGCTCTGCAATCGACCTCCGTGCTTGAACTCTTCTTGAATAACTCCAGGGTCGCTTCTCAATGCGTCAACTGGCACTTGTATTACGGCCCTGTACGGCATTTCTCTGGCGTGCATTATAACTGGAAGGGCCGTGGTTCCTTCGTTGCCCACCATTCCCATTTTCAATAACCTCGCCGACTTCAGTGCTGGACAGCAAAGAAACTACACCACTTAGTGGAAAGTACACGTCCTGCACGGCGTCACCCGCTTCGCAGAGAACTCGACCTCGGGGCAGGTGGATCGGGTGTAGATTTGGTTGGAGTCGCTCGTATTCCTTCCGTGGCAACGATTCCAACAAGCGGTTGCTAGATAAGAGTGTTGATGACACGGCGCTCATGACAATTTGCAGACGCCTAGTGCACCCAGGTTGGTTCTAGGCTAATTGCAAAGCAGGTCCTTTTTGACTGTTCTATTAGTAAAGTCGGGCCATTTGAGGATTTTCTACCATCCGGCAAGAGAATTATTTTGCTTAGCTCGACAGGAAGCGCTTCTCAATCAAAAGTGGTGGTAGGCCACCGTTGATCGGTTGGAGTTCACCGGAGAGTCGAGAACGTCTGCACTATCAGGCATCGGCGCAAATTGTCGTCACGGCGAAATCTAGAATGCGGCGCACACGCGATAGAGGCAGGGTTTTCGGATAGGCTCGCGTTTAATGACTATGGTGTCATAGGCTTCACAAATTGGAGAATTGCAAAGAGTATTTTCGGAGTCAGTTACACTCGGGGAGTCAACGGATAAAACATGATTGTGAATGGTCAAAGAATCTCTGCTTCGCGCTCACACGCCGCGCGATATCGAATATGGGGAGTCCTGATCGTTCTGGCCTTTGCCTGCCACGCATCGATCGCGCAATGCGTTGCGAATAATAAGCCTCAACGCAGCATCAGCTATTCTTTCGACCCGATTTTCTCTGCCGACAGGATGGATCTTCGGGTGACCTTAGAATTCTTAGGAGGGCGTTCCGGCGAAGCCGAACTGGAAGTACCATCGAGTTACGCCGGTCAGAAGGGACCGACAAAAGGGTTTACTGACTTTCAAGTCCTTTCAAACAGAACAACTTTGACTGAGACTTCGTCGCCTTCCAGTAAGATCCTTCGATTCCCCGCTCACACACCAGTTCGCATCTCCTATGTATTGGTTAAGGATTGGAATGGTCCTCTGAACTCGGACACACGGTTTCGGCCTATCCTTGACCGAAATTATTTTCAGATTCTTTCCGATACCGCGCTGATTAAGCCAAAGTTAGACCCGGCCAGTACACAGGATGTCTATTTTGATTGGCAGCAACTACCTCGGGATTGGTCTTTGGCCACAAGCTTTGGCGTCGATGAGCGTTGCCAGTTCTTTCACGGAATGTGGAAGCAAGTTCGGACCGCACTGTTTGTTGGTGGTGACTACCGGATTCAGCGTGCCACAATCTCGGGCAATTCTCTAATCCTCGCAACTCGCGGCAAGTGGAGCTTCACCGACGATGAGTGGGAGAGGCAAGTCCAACGAATTATCGAGACGGAACGGAATTTCTGGCATGATAATTCATTTCCTTACCAGCTGGTTACGCTCGCGCCGTTTGACCAGGATGGAGGAAGCTATGGCGGCAGTGCCTACACAAACGCATTCATGATGCATCTACCACGCAAGGCTACCTTCTCGTATTCAGTTGTCTCGCTACTGGCCCATGAAAATTTCCACATCTGGAATCCTTATAAGATCGGCGGCGAACAAGGGACGGCGATGTCCTGGTTTACCGAAGGTTTCACACGTTATTACACAGACGTCATTTTGTTTCGCACCGGTTTTCTCACGCTGAGCGAATACATCGAGCATACCAATGAAAAGTTGCGCAAGTACGAGCTTTCGCCCGCGAGAAATATCTCAAACGCCGAATTGACTGCTCGGCATGAATCGGATCGCTCGCTGAGCGAAGTTCCGGGCGAACGCGGGATGGTGGTGGCCCTTTGGCTTGATTCGCATATACGGCAAAAGACTAAGAATCGCGCCTCGCTTGATTCGATCATGTTAGAGCTTTTCAAGGAAGGCGGGAGAAGAGACTTTCGTCTAACGATGGATCGTCTCGTTCACGTCGCCGGCAGATATCTGAGTCCAAACGACCGGCGGCTCTTGCAGCAATACATTGAAGATGGCACCACGATGCCGGTGCCTGAATTTGCGCTGGCGCCTTGCGTACGCGTTCGAACCGAGAGTGCATTCCAGTTTGAACTTGGATTCGATGAAGAGAGTGTCAGAACGAATGTGGTCTCAGGCGTTAAGCCCGACAGCGAAGCGTTCAAAGCAGGAATTCGCGATGGCCAGAAAATCACCCGTGTTAGTGTCTTTTGGAACGATACTTCCAAACCTGTGCGGCTTACAGTTCGTTCGTCTGATGGCGACCACAGTCTTGAGTACTATCCCCGAGGACCTTCACGTGAAATACAACAATACTATATGGATGTTAACTGTTCGTAGTAATTGGCCCACCAACAAATAAGGAGCGCAAGCACAGCGCAAGACTGTTCCAAGAGCCGGATAATCAACTGAGGCTACTAAAGTTGCAAGTGTGGTAAGTAGCCCTGAGTTAGTGTGTTGCCGACTCCATTGATAACCGAACAGCGTGTTGGAACACAGCTTTGATCTCGTCACGCTTCTGAGGCCAAACATTCAAGGAGCGTTGGCTTGGATGGGGGCTTGTTAGTACGGACGTGTAAAAAATCTGTCCGACTGCGGGCTGCGCTTTCTGCGCCTTCCAGCGCGACCACTCCCGCGCCGCCTTCTGGCAGCGCTCACTGCAATAGCGCTGGCGCCTGCCGGGGGTGAAACCGCTTCTCGCATCCTTTCAGCAGGCAACACCGCATCCGAGAGCGGCGGGGCAAGCGCTTCCGCTGACCGTCTTGATTTTCGGCACGACCTGGAGGACTCTGGAAAGGCCCATGGGAGGCGATGACTCCCAGAAGCTCCTGCCCTGTAGGGGAATATCACTCCTCTCCGGCGCGCAGCAAACCTCCGGTATAGAGTACAGCATGATGTGGCTGCACCTTTTCGAGTTCGGCGATCAGCAATGGCTTCCACAAGTCCTTCGCGATGCGGAGACGGTGTACCTCGCAACGAGTTATCGATTCTTGCGATCGCTGCCGCGACTATGGGCAGAGAAAATCTCGACGGTTCTCAATCCCGGAGAGCCGGGGAGATCCTGGACCTGTGCTCGGGATCTGGCGGAGCGATGCCATTGATCATCGAAGAGCTTGAAAAGCGCGGTTACGACGTGCGGGCGACGCTGACGGATCTTCACCCGAATCAGAATTCCGCCCTGAATCCTCTTACTGCTCCACCACCTGGGATCGTGTGGCTGGCGGAACCAGTGGACGCGACATGCGTGCCGACGAAGCTGAAGGGGGTGCGGACGATGTTCTCGGCGTTTCATCATTTTCGTCCAGAGAAGGCCAAAGCGATCCTGAGGGACGCATTCGAGAGCCGCGACGCGATCTGCATTTTCGAATCTGGATCTGGCACGCTGCTTGGCCTAAGCATGGCGCTTGGGGTGCCTTTTGGTGTGCTTCTTCTGATGCCATTCGCGCGGCCGTTCCGCTGGGGTTACTTGGTGTTCACCTACTTGATCCCCCTGGTACCCCTCATCCTACTTTGGGACGTCATCGTCTCGTTTCTGCGCCTCTACTCGCCCGAGCAGATGAAGAAATTCACGGAGGACCTACAGGCGCCCGATTACGTTTGGGAGATCGGCCGGATCCAAGTGCGCGGCATTCCGGGCGGGCTGCCGTACCTGATTGGATGGCCGAGCCAGTTGAACTCTATTCATGGCTGACGATATCCGGTTCGTCTCTGTATGGATGGCGGTCGGATCACTCGGAAATATCCCATCCGAAAGTTTCAAGACTCATTACAGACCGCCTGGATTAAGCTTGGAAAGCAGAGGTGGGTCACTTCTCGCGAGCGCTGAAGACTTTGATTTGAGCTAATAACTATTTGAGAGTTCTCTAAAGACGTCCCCTCGATATCTATGTTAGCGTGGCCGGCCTTTAGCCTACCGATGAAAAGGGTGAGGTTGCACATTCCGCAGCGACAACCTATGAGAACTGAAAGGACCGTTTGCTTGCTGAGCAACTTTATGCGGCTGTACACTGTACCGTGCATTGCACTAGACAGACGAAATTGCCCTCGTGATTCATCCTTGCCGGTATCCGAGGGTTAAAGAAGCCCAGCCTGAAGTAGACCTGCTTTAAAAATAATAAGCAGGCAGATCGTATTTTTCAGAGGTTCCTAAGATGTTTCCTCTGCTTAAGCAAGGCGTAGCGGTGGTGGTGGTTTCGGCGTCGGTTCTGTCTGGTCACGGAGTTCGAACCTCGGCCGCTCAAAGCAATCCCGTTGTTAACGGAAGTCTTGCCTCCGAAGAACTCCCAAGGGTGCCTGACTCCCTTGCGCGAGAAGTAGATCCTTATACAAGACTTTCGGCCTATTCACTAGCTGGCTGGGATCCAATTAAACGAGAGTTGTGGACAAAGAGCCTGGCAAGCAAGGCTTCATCAGTTTTTAGAGTCCAATCACCTGGCGACAACCTCCAGCGTGAACTCCTAATCCCTACCAGCGTCTACGACATTTACTTTGACCCGCAAGGCAGATCGCTTGTCTATGTCAAAGACATCAGCGGCAATGAGGTGTTCCAGCTATACGCTTTTGAGCCATCAAACTTCAAGAGCTCACTCGTGTCAGACGGAAAGTCGCGGAATACCGAACCCGTCTGGTCGAACCGCGGCGATCAGTTGATCTACTCTTCGAACCGGCGGAACGGAAGCGACACTGACCTCTATGTTGTGAACCCTTCCGATCCTACAACAACACGTTTGCTAGCTCAGGACACTGGTTATTTGAAAGGTTTCGATTGGTCGCCTGATGATACGCAAGCTCTCTTCTATAACTGGATTTCTGCCAACGAAAGTTATCTGTTTACGATTGATGTGAAATCAGGCCATAAAACGCTCCTCACACCTCAAGTCGCAAAAGACAAAGTTTCATACGACTTCGCTCAGTTCAATGGTGATGGGAAAGGCATTTATCTGACAACAGATCGCGATTCTGAGTTCCTACGCCTTGCCTATATGAATCTCGCGACCAAGGAAGTCACTTATCTCACTGACCAGATCAAGTGGAATATTGAAGATTTCAAAATTTCGGCTGACAGAAGAACCATTGCTTTCATTAGCAATGAAGATGGAGTGAGTCGCCTCCACTTGTTAGGTACAACAACGAACAAACAGAAGGACGTTACAGTGCCCGGCTTGGGGGTGATCTCAAATCTGAGATGGCACAAGAACAGCACGGATTTGGCTTTTGTTTTGTCGTCCGCGCGGTCGGTTTGGGACATCTATTCCCTTGATTCAAAGAATGGAAAGATCGACCGGTGGGTGAAAGGAATCACGCAAGGACTTGATGTTGCGGACTTTTCCGAACCCGAACTAATCCATTGGAAGTCATTCGATCAACTGCAGATCTCCGGCTTCCTCTATCGACCGCCGGCAAAGTTTACAGGTAAACGGCCGGTGATTATCGACATCCACGGCGGCCCCGACGATCAGGCACGCCCACAATTTAATGGGCCCGACAACTACTTCATCAGTGAACTCGGAATCGCGAAGATTTATCCGAATGTCCGGGGCTCAACGGGCTACGGCAAAACATTTCTAAAACTCGACAACGGTTATGACAGAGTGGCCGCGATCAGAGACATCGAAACATTGCTTGATTGGATTAAAGCACAACCCTATCTCGATGCCGATAGAGTGATGGTGACGGGCTGGAGTTACGGAGGTTATGTCGCACTTTCAGTTGCCGCTAACTATAGCGACCGCCTTCGCGCTGCTCAGTCAGTGTCAGGGCCAACCGACCTGGCGACCTATATAGAGCGCACAGAAGCGTGGCGTCGTGATCGTCGCCGAGAAGAGTATGGGGATGAGCGAGACCCTAAAATGCGGGCCTTTCTTGAACAAATCGCACCGCTTAACAACGCGGGAAAGATCAAAAAGCCATTGATGATTGTCCAAGGGGAAAATGACGCTCGCGTAAGGGCAAGCGAAGCTGATCAAATGGTCCAAGCCGTGAAAAAGAATGGCACGCCTATCTGGTATTTGTTAGCGAAGAACGAAGGACACGACTTCAGTCAAAAAACACTGAATTACGAACTGTACGAAACCGTGCTATTTGCAAAAGAGTTCTTGCTGAAATAAACACAGGTAGCTTTTCACAATTCCGGAACTTCATCGGCAATTGTTTGGAAGCAACACATCTTCACCCAAACCGCACGACGTGTGGTTTTTCTCAAGGAGTAACCCAATGAAAAAATTACGAAGAGGACTTGCTACAGCTTTCATTGCACTCGCGTTCACATTTGGTAGTGGATCGCTTCTTCAGGTACGGGCCGACGGCGGCCCTCAAGGACAACAGGACACGAGGTCAGGTGGCCCGTCGGCGCCTGAGGGGATGACGCAGGAGGAATACGAAGGCTTGCTGTGGGCATTGGTAGCGTGGCTGTTAGGTTGGGCCTGAGCTGTTCGCGCCCGACGCATAATTCGTTGCTCCGACACAACAGATCGGCATGGTCTATTTTCGTCGCTCCGGGAAAGCGCTGCACGAGTGCGCCTAATTTGAGGCGGTGGTGGAACATGCTGCGCGGGACTGTGGTTTTACTCTGCCTTAGTCCCGCCAATGTATTGGCTCAGCAGGTCGACAAACCTCGAATTGAAAACGAGGATCAATTCTTCTCTGCTTTGTTGAGTGCTGCGAAAAGCGATCCGTCATTGACTGGGTCCGTACTTAGCGGTCATAAGAGCCTCGTCACCAGCCAACTGTGGCGGCGATTGATTGACACGGCTGCATCGTCTTCTTCACCGCCAGCCGTCTACGGCGTTGCCTTGGAAGTAGCCAATGAACTGCATGACCAGAGACTTGCAGCAGTAACCTTTTATAAATTCGGCTGGTATCAGTGGGGCCAGGGGAATATTGCGGCTGCGATAGACAACTATCTGCGAAGTAAACGCGCCTTTGAAGAAGCAGGCTTCGAACGAGATCTAATCTACATCCTCGCTGATCTCGGCACGCTTCACATCTACTCTTCGGACTACAAGAAAGCTAAAGAATACTCTGAGCAAAGTCTCGCGTTGGCTGAACAATTGAAGGTCAAGTCTACGCCCGCAGCTGAATGGCCGGACGAATACGGCCTTGGTACTGCGCTGTCCAACCTCGGCAACATCAGCAAACGCGAAGGCAAATACGAGAAGGCAATCGACTATTTTCTGAAGTCGCTCGCGTTGTACAAGAAGATTGATGCTGAAGGCACGAAGTACAGCGCGAAAATTATCGACGATTTGGCAGATATCGGTCGCACCTATCTGGCGAGCGGCGACTACGTGCGAGCGCTAGCTTACCTTGATAAAGCTCTCGATATCGCCAAGACCTCACGAAACGCGAATAGAATGGCAGGTATCAGCAACAGTCTCGGAATTCTCTATACGAACCAAAGAGATTACCCAAAGGCAATTGAATTCTTTCAGCAAGGCCTCGAACTGGCCAACCGGCGGAATGACCGATTTAAGCAAGCCAGCATGCTACTGAACATCGGAGTTGCCTATCAATTCCAAAAGAATTACGAGCAGGCTTTGCAGAATTTTCTAAAGAGCCTGGAAATCGCAAAGGTAATTGATGATAGAGAGATTGTTATTTTGGTCGGTGAAGGAATTGGTGCTGTCTATAAAGAGCAAGGTAAATACGCAGAGGCGCTTGAGTTCTTGGAAAAGAGCCTCTCCTTGGCGAAGTCGATCGAAGACAAAGCAAGAAATTCTGAATTGCTATGGCGCAAGGCGGAGGTGCAACTCGCGAAGGGAGACTTTGCCGAATCGATCTCTTCCGCTTCAGAGGCGGCAGAACTGGCTGAGCAGCTCAGCTTACGAAATGTTTCTTACTTGGCTCTGACGACGCTAGGAAAAGCCTATCGCGGCCGCAAGCAAGATGAACTTGCTGCGGAGGCCTTCTCTAGAGCCATAGACGGCATTGAAGGAATGCGCGATCAAGTTGCGGGTTTAGAGCAGGAGAATCAGCTCTTCTTCGAAGATAAGGTCGGTCCATACCACGAGCTTGTTGATCTCTTGCTTAGCCAGGAAAGCTCAGAAAATAAGTTTAAAGCGCTGGTCTACGGGGAAAGAGCAAAAGGGCGCGTCCTCTTGGACGTGCTGGGGAGCGGCAAGATTAATCTCGTAAGAGTAATGTCAGAACGCGAGAAGGAGGAAGACCGGAGGTTAAATAAAGACATTATCGACCTGAATCTTCAGATAAGTCTGGAAAACCACAAGACAGCATCCGAGTCCGCGCGTCTGACAAGATTAAATGAACAGTTGCAATCGGCCCGACTCCGGTATGAGGTTTTTCGCAATGCTCTTTATGCTTCTCATCCGGAACTGAGGAAACAGCACCGACAGACTCCGTTATTGCGTTGGAATGACATCAGAAGTCTAGTCAGCGATCGCAACACAGCATTTCTCGAATACGTTGTAACTAAAACAAAGACATATCTTTTCGTCTTGACTAAAACACAGTCAGACATCCCAGTTCTGCGGGTCTATCCAATTGATATTAGCGACAAAACTCTTGCTAATCGGGCACGTGAATTTCGCGAAATGCTTGCAGGGCAAGATCCGGGGTTCGCCGACACCGCACGACAGCTTTATGACCTGCTTCTCAAACCTGCTGGCGACCAGCTAAAAGGTAAGAACACTCTTTGCATTATTCCCGATGGCATCTTGTGGGACTTGCCTTTTCAGGCGCTGCAACCAAGCGAAGGACGATATCTACTTGAGGATCGCGCTATCTCCTACGCCCCGTCTTTAGCCGTATTGAGAGAAATGTCGGCGCAGAAGAAACTGTCGCAACCTTCTGCAATCTCGCTACTTGCGTTCGGTAATCCCAGTTTACCGACCGAAATCGCGACAAACATGAAGGCGCTCTATAGAAGCGAGAGTCTTGGACCACTGCCAGAAGCAGAGTCGGAGGTAAAGGCGCTAAAAGATATCTGGGGAGGGTTGCGGAGTCGCGTGTTCATTGGCTCCAATGCCACGAAGAAGGTTTTTGAAGCGGAAGCCTCGAAATATGTCATCATTCATCTTGCCACCCATGGAGTTTTGGATGATAGCAATCCGATGTACTCGCGACTCGTCATGGCTCGCGCCGAAAATGATCCGACTGACGACGGTCTACTCGAAGCCCGCGAAATAATGGAACTCAATCTCCACGCTGACCTGGTAGTCCTTTCAGCTTGTCAAACCGCACGGGGCCGCATTGGCGCAGGAGAAGGGATGATTGGCATGTCTTGGGCTTTTTTCGTCGCGGGGGTACCAACGATGGTTGCAAGCCAGTGGAAAGTGGATTCGGCGAGCACAGCAAAGCTAATGATCGACTTCCACAAGCCCCTCAAAGCTCAAGCATCAATCAATGGCGCGAACAAAGCAGATGCACTTAGGCAGGCGGCCCTTGATCTTATGAAAGAACAGCGGTACCGACATCCGTTCTTTTGGGCTGGGTTCGTGATGATCGGCAATGGCACCTAAAAAGGGGGGTCAGAAAACAGCTGCCGCAAATTTCGCCACTGTTTAGGCGGTACTCGTCCAAGCTGGTAACTGTTTGACTCTCGCCGAAGGTTCGAGACGTTTCAAAGTCCGTATATTTCGTTTGGCCATATTTGGAAGCACGCTAATGTAAAGTACCGGGCCGCTTCTGCGGCCTTGTGCGGCTTGGCTCGAAATTCTGACTCCGATTCCCAATTCGTACATTGATTGAATTACGCAACAAAGATTATGTTACAGTACTCTGCAAGGTTCTTGCTTGATTTAGGCGGTCTCAGTCTGGGACCGTAGCCGCTCACCAAACTTTGCCTTATCCAAGCTGAAAGTCGGTTCGACGTTGCTGGCGGGCGATGCAGCAAACTGTTTTGACAGGGATAAAGGAATTCTGCAAAAACCGTTTATTTGGCATCCAAGTGAATCGGAAAAGACAATCTGGTTTCCCAAATGTTATGAGAATCCACTGTGGAAGAACATTATGTCGGTCAGGGGGAAAACTATCACGGAGATTTCCGAATCGCTGGCGGTCGCTAAAGAACATCAATCGCTGGCCCACTTCCAGCATCTGGAGCGAATTCGCACCTTCTTCTCCTTGCCGAACTTCTGTTTGCGTCATGCCCGCAAAGTTACTATCTTCACCCTCGCCCAGTCACGCACGCTTGCCGAAAGCTCACGTTGTATCTCGGTCTTTGACGGTCTGCTCCAATTCGCACGTCTTACTAACGCACTAAAGCTATTGACTTACTAGTGGTTTGAGAAGCCTGTTCCGCGGCGTTTCTTCGATTTCACTCTGACGAAGACAGCCGAGTTGAAACCGGTAACGTATATCGGGCATCTGGAAGTTGTCTATCACGACATATCGATGGCGCTTGGCGCACAGGAGACGATTACCGACGCTAATCACAGCCTGAGTTTCGATGTCCACCTGCAAGAGACAATGGATTTCATATCGCCGCGCGTGGATGCTCTGTGGTGGGCGCTTGATGACAATCAAACTGAGGCCGAAGTTTTTATCGCGAACACACGGGCGACGCAGACTGTCGCTACTCCTACCTTTTACGTCGACGGCGTAGCGTATCAGGGTGAGGCGATCACATTGAATGGCCGCGAATCGAGTGTAATCGACATCAAACAGTCGCTTCAAAGGTTGCATATCTCGACAGCAGCAGTCGGAGGGCTTTCCCTTTCGTATACCAATGGACCGGGAGCGGTTGCAATTGTCGGAGTCCTCAAGAATAAGCATACTGGATTCTCCACGACGGTGCGCTTTATCGATCAGGCAACGCAGATGAGCACGCATCTTCACGGCGCAAATATTTTGATTGGAAGACCCGCCCCAGACTCGGGCTTTGCTTCTATCGTCGCATTCACACCGCACGTGATTGTGCGGAACACCACCGACCAACCGGTGCAAATCACTTCAAGAATCAAATACACATTGAACGAGCAATCCAACAACATTGAGCTTGCGGAGTTGACGTTGACGCCAAACGCCGTGCGTGAACTCGACTTAAGTCCAGCCATCAACGCCATAGACAAAAATGTGATAACTGACTCCGGAATCGAAATCGATCACAACGGAAGCCACGGCGCCGTGATGGCTTATGCTGCGAGCATCGATCGGGGCGGCAGCGCAGTTTTCGACGTGCCGGTTAAGGATCCGACTGGTGACATGGGCTTTAAGGGCGGCAGCTATCCCTGGAACATCGAAGGCGACAATCGAGCGGTCCTGCATGTTAAGAGCATTGATGTTCCCGGAGATGGCCGGAAGCAACAGTTCATGGTCAAGCTCTTCTTTGAAGGCGGCGAATATAACCTTCCATTGCAACAAGTCGACCCAGGTCAAACTGCCGTGATTGACATTAGGAAGCTGCGCGATGATCAGGTTCCGGACGGTTTGGGAAATAAGATCCCGCTAAGCGTGACAAGTGGTCAACTCGATTGGGATAGAAGAGCCAAAAGGGGAAGTTTCATCGGGCGTCTGCTTCAGTACAATCCGGTTACTGGGCTTGCGAGCAGCTTCAGTTGCTTTCAATATTGCTGGTGCGATCCGAGCATCATTGCCAGTTGGGTGCTTCCCACGTCGCATGACGGAGAGGTCGGCGATGTCTACCGCGTCGAAGCGTGGGAAGAAGACGAAGACTGCAATCACGTTCCAATGTACCCTTACGTGGTTCCCAATCCTAATTGGTACACGAGCGATCCTTCTGTTGTTGATGTCTACGATAATTATGCATACGTAGTCGGTTACGGGGACGCCTTTCTCTATGCAGACTGGAGCGCGTGGCTTTCAGCTGAACAGCCGGATCCATCCTGCGAGTTCGAACCCAGCTGTCCTGATCTTTGCGCTGAGCAGCCTTCGGGTGGTTCGGGGGAGGCCGAGGTGAAAGTGCTGCACGTTAATAACGTTGCGCCTGGCAGAGGTGTTAGAGCAGCGACAACCCACGTCATTATTACCGGTACGAGTTTCACTTCGGGCGCAACCGTTAACGTGGGAGGTGACGGAATCACAGTTTCAAACAAGACGGTTAATTCATCCACTTCAATTAACGCTGACTTTGTCGTTGCCGCTAATGCGGGTCTCGGCAACCATTCAGTGAGTGTGAGCAGAGGCGGGAAACCGAGCAACAGTGTGAACTTCTACGTGCAAGTACCGAGCAAACTTTTGCCTTATACTGATTCAAATCTGGCGCCTAATGGAATAGGGCCACTTAGGACGCCGGTCCACGAGGACCTTACGTATTTGGAGGGAGCCCTTTTCGCTCACGACTTTTGCGGTGTCGCTCGGAGCTATTTGTTTTTCCTGGCAGATCAGGATGGGCAACGAATCCAAACAGCCTTCCATTTCGACGAAATATTCTCAAATATTTTCAAGTCGGCTCCCGGACTCGCTGATGTTACATACACGCCCGTAGACTTTCCTGCCAACTATGTGGCGATTGAAGACCTTCAGTCTCTAGGTTTCCAAGGTGGTTGCCTGCAGACTGATGAGTATGAGACCTTCACCCAAAAATTCAAAATAACCATAAATGGAACGGAATTCTTGCCCACAACCACGATAGATATCAAAAGGGGAAATGAGGGTGGAACGCTTAAAGTGGAACGTACGATCTCAACGCCCTGACCAGGTTGTTCCACAAAGGAGTCAAACCAATGAAAGTGTCAAAGATGCTGATAGTAGTGCTATGCGGATCTCTGATGATGGTTACGATCAGCAACCGCGGCCAGACAGAAAATCAATCTGACAATCTCCTTAATCGTCAAGTTAAACGGGCGAATTTGCAGGACGTGAAGGTTGGGCAGGCCGCAATAAACGCGCTCATCGATGCGGGTTCGCCAGGTGGTATTGCTACGGTCTCAGGTTGCAATGAGGATGTGACACACACGTTCACGCCGCGCGACTCGTCATTACTCGGAGTACTGGACTCAATCGTCTCCACGGATCCTCATTATAAGTGGGAACTCATGGATAATTTGGTTAATGTGATCCCAAGTAACGGGTTGCCACCATTCTTTGCGGTTCGTATCTCCAAATTTGATATCCCCGGGGCGGAAACACCGAACGAAGCGTTGTTCCAATTGCTGGCGATCCCTGAACTGCGACAAGCGCAACTTAATCTCGGACGTCATGCTATACAAGGTGGCGTTCGCCCGTTCTGTCCCCAAGGATGTTCACCTGAAAAAACGAAAAAGATTTCCGTCAACCTGAAGGGAGTTACGGTCCGCGAAGCCCTAAACGCTATTGCGCGCGCTGATGGAAGTGCAGTGTGGAGATTTAGCCAGTGGGAATGCGGCGGGCAAAGAACCTTTTCTCTCGAGTTTAGCAAATGAGCAACTACTGCGCGCGCCCAGACTCGCGCTTCCGCACGCTCAACTCCTCTTTCGTTGACGGCAAGTGCGGACAAGATTTCGGCTCGCCCAAACGACAATATCGAACTGAAGGTCTCACTCCGGAATGACACCAAGAAGACCGTTTACGTCATGGAAAGCAGTCCTCTTGCCGACTATAAAATTGAGGTTAGTAAAAGCGACGGCACGTTGGCACGACCGACCGAAGAAGTCCAGAAACAGCTTAACATGTCATTATGGAGTACTCGCCGATTGTCCGTCGCGATGTAGGTGTGGGCTCTTGATATATGCATAAGGGAGTTTCGACACAATCGTAAGGTCAATCGGGGGCTGTTGCCAGCGCCACGTCAGATACGTTTCTGCGCCCAATTCCAACCTCAACTGCTGGATGATCGGGAACCCGCCGCGCACGTAAGCGGCGTTGTCGAAAATGGAATCACCAAGAAGAACAATATGCCTCATGGCCGTGAGTATGCATTAGGTCGGCATTTGGTGGCTAGGATTTGCGTCAGCCAACGAAGCTCGCATCGCTCAGTTGGAATAACAAGGAGCTCTCGAAGGTAGGAAAAAGGAACCGTGAAGGGAAGTCAAGATGGTCGCCAGGATTGGACGTTGCGCAGCAGCTTCCTTATTACTTGGGAACGAGGGTTCTCCCGCACAAGCATCTGAAACTCGCGCTCAGCTTCAGCAATCATTCCTTCACGCGCGTAGAAAACTCCTAACGCAAGATGTGATTGAGAGTTCGCTTTAAGCTCGTTGAGTTGTTTCAGCGTCTGATCGTCCAAAATCTTGAATTTCGCTTGGGGAGGTGATGGCACGGAGCCGCTTTCATCGCCGTTTTTGACGGTATAGAGAACCCAGGTATAGACCATGCCACGTTTTAGTGGCGCTGACGGTGTCCATGCGCGACTCGTTGGCGGAAGAATTTCGCTCTTTGCGACTTGATGAAAACCGGAGTCACCCACCTCTACGCGGTAGCCATCAGCAGTTTTTGCTGGCGTCCATTCGAATACTGGCTTGTCATCCGCGATTATTGTGTTTGTAGGGTAAACGATCTTGACTGGCTCCTCGTTTTCTGAAGGAGCTCTTAGCGAAACGTCTGCGCTAGTCAACTCATCGAGGACATTGGGCCTCTTGATCGATTCTGCTGTTAATACTTTCTTTACCTCTTGTTGTGACTCGTGCGGCAGTGATTCCAGGCCGACAAGTCTGCCGGATTTGTCGAGAGTGATCCTGTTTGGTCCATCTTGTAAAACGACCATTTCCTGAGTTGGCTCAGCGTGCCTCTTCCAAGGGGTGGGCTCGAACCTGTTATGCCTACTTGGTCCAGGAGTTGGTAGCGGAGTGCTACCAGGCTGAATATTAAGTGGTGATTGACTCGGTGTCGGATTCGATCCAGCGTTCAGATCGCGGCCGCCGGCTGGTACTTGAACAAATCCACCTGATTTCAGACGCCAGACGACGACTGCGGCAATCACAGCGAAGAGTAGGAGAGCGACAAGGGCTGAAAGTCGCAATGGACTTGGGAATGCTGGTAATCGAATGAAACTTCGAATTCTGTCTCGGAAGGAGACCCCTTTTTCATGTTGACGAACAGAAGCCGGGCTCATTGTCGCAAGTGATTCGCGTAAATCAGTAACTTCCGATGAACATTCAGGGCAAACATCCAAATGCTTATCGATCTCATGCTGGTCAACCTTGTTGAGTCTCTGGTCTACGTAACGCTCTATCGTTTCAAAATCGGGATGATTCTGGTGGTCGCTTTCGGAGACTAAATTTTCTGACAGCGCCTCCAGAGCTAGAGCTTCAATGCCAGGATCTACAACTTGCCTACGACAAGCTTCGCACTTTAAGAGATGATTGTAGATAACAGTGCGATCACCTGCCGCTAATGCCTGTTGATGGAACCGTTCGACGATTTCAGTTGAAAGGTGTTCTGTCATTTCAACCTCTCAGTCATTCTCCTCTGAGAAACGCTTGGCGACATCTTGCCAAACGCTCTCGGACCGCCTTGCGAATGTTTGCAACTTTCGTTGGACTCATTCCGAGTTGCTTAGCGATCTCTTTGTCGGTCATCGGCAAATCGTTCAGTAGCCGCTTGAATTCATCGACTGAAAGCCCCAGCAGATCCGCAAGCTCTGCTTCTGTTGTGATTCTTGTAAAAACAAACCACTCAACGCTATAGCCATAGCTATCCGTCATGTTGAGCAGCAATGCTCTTCGCTGCTCGATTTCAAGCTTCTGAATCTCGGCAAACAACCGCTCAAGCAAACGACGATTCTCGGCGGAGTCTGCAGAAAGAGATAGCTCAACCGGCGAATGCTTAAGCTGATAATTGACTTCATTGATGTTCAAACGCTGAACACCGGATATTTCGCTAATCAGTCCTAACAAATCCTTTAGTTTAATAGGCCGCTGAAGTTTTTGGAGAATCAGCAGAATGAGTTCGGCAGTATTCTTCTTGGGGCTCACTCGAATTTCAGTCGCAATTGATGATAGTTCCAATGGAGTCGAATCAATGTTGTGACTCAGCGTGCTAGGTTTGTTACTACGCCAATCCAGATAGCCACAAATCAGATCCTTTTCGCTGTCCTCCCAAATACTTAGATCCGCATTGGCCGCGAACAGCCGGCGAATCTTTTTCTCCAGGTTTGTCCGTTGACGATTTCTTGTTCGGAGGTAGTCTGCGATCGCTCTATAGGTGATGGTTGCAACCAAACCGTCGAAGTTCGAAATGGGGTCATGTTGAGGAGCGGCTTTTGATGCGCGCAGTCTCGTCAGAATTCTCACCACAGCGTCGCCTACGACATCCTGCAAATCTAAGTCATATCTTACGCTGTCGCTTTTGACGCGGGCACTCCGCTGCACGATCCGGTGGATGATCGGCTTTGCTACGCTTTCAAGTAGGTACTCAAGGTGCTTCTGAGAAGCTTCTTCGTCGACAGACTGAAGATATGCGACGAGACGTTCGTCAATATTCTGTCTGTCTTCCCTGCTTGTTTCTAACGGCAAATGCACTTGAGAATCCCGGCCGACCAAAATTTCGGAATTAGCCGTGAAGTCAGGCGAGCACGAGGCGTCGAGCGCTTCCGTTTCACCTTCGATGAGGCTATTACGCAAGTCTAAGGTCCTCACTAAAGAACAAACAAGGTTTAGATTGGCGGATATCGAGGCTGTTAGAGAATAGTTTGAGAGTTAGATATTGTCGGTCTTACGGAATGCACGATGACGTGCATTCAAGAACACCGAAAAAACCGTCCGGGCGGTTTGCAGAGCTTAGATGTCGAGGAGCTCATCTGTCCATTGTCTAACGGTTCGGTAGCATTCACATGATTGCTGTTCCAGGCCCCTGTGGTTAATCAAGGTAATCTGTCCGCGACTATATCTAATGAGCCCTCTCTTTCCCAGTTCACGCGCCTCGTTGCTGATTTGGTTTCTGTGACTGCCGAGCATGGTCGCCATGTCTTCCTGAGTGAGATCGAAGCTGTTTGAATGAGTGGAGTCTTTGTACACCAATAACCATCGGCAGAGCCTCTGCCTGATGCTATGGAGCGGATTGCAGAGTGCCGATTGGACCATTTGAGTTTCCAACACTTGGCAATAGCTCAGTAGTCCTTTTCGTAAGTGACCGTCTCGATTGACTTGAGATGCTAACCGTTGAGCATCTATTTTGACGGCATCGACCGATGTTTGCGTGACAATCCGGCTAGGAGACTTGGTGCCCGTAAGAACGATTGGGACACCAATGAAACCGTCGCTCCCAACGATTGCTATTTGCACTGTTCGGCCATCCTCTGCCACCGCCAATAATGAGGCCATGCCAGTATTAAAGAAGTATGCGCTGTGCATTGACTGGCCGGCTTCATAGATAATCCGCTTCCGCGCGAAGTGAATGGGTTCCAGATATCTGAGGAGCCGGTTGAGTTCACCCTTCGCAAGGGATGCAAGCAAGCGGTTTGCGATCGGTAGAGGAATTTTGTCCGGCATCGGCTAAGAAACAGAGCAGAAGCGTTGAGATTACGTCGAACGAATTAGCTTGCTGATCTCCCAAGCGGCTTCGATTTTACGCGGGTTGTATAGGAAGGGGAATGTTGGTGAAGTGAGTATTATAACCAGTGATGTTCGAGTTGTGCGCTTCTGGCACCGGTTTCAATAGACGGCTTCTTGGAAAAGCTCGGAAAATACACGCCCTCTATCAGCTGACGGTCGGACTTTACCGCATGCTTCGGTTGTATCGTGCTTTCCAAGATCACTCGACAGGAACGTAGTCACCGGTGTTGTGTGCCTTTGTCTTGGGCGCCGGAAGTCTCGCTCGTGACGGCAGTGCGGGTTTGAGGTTTTGTGCACTGTACTTGACGTAATACGTCATCGCTGGTGAGTGCCCGCATAAACTCAACAATGTTACTCATCTCCTCTTCATTTAAATTGAGAGGACGCAGCTTCTCATCGAGATTGGGATTGTTCTTGCCTCCTCGATTGTAGAACCTCACCACATCGAGCAATGTTTTGATGCTGCCGTCGTGCATATAAGGTGTCGTCAGCTCCACATCTCGTAGTGTTGGAGTCTTGAACGCGCCGATGTCCTTAGACCGTCTTGTAACCAGAAATCGTCCTAACTCAGAGAAATCTTTCTGGTGTGCATTCACGCTCGCATCTATGTGGCCACGCGGGTCACTCAGAGTCATCTTTTCGGCGCGGTGCGTCAGTTCGTGGAGCTCGTTATCATTCACACCGATGCCGCTGTTATGAAACTTGAAGTCCGTAAAAAATGGTGAAGAAGTCGTGAAGGCGTGGCATTCGATGCACTTCGCTTTGCCCTTGAATAGCTCCCAACCTCGCTTCTGGGCTTCGGTGATTGCGTTCGTATCGCCGGAAATAAAGCGGTCGAATGGGGAATTACCTGAAAGCTGCGTGCGCTCATAGGCAGCGATAGCCTTAACGATCGAGTCGATGGTAATCCCTTCCTGCCTAAAGACACGTCGAAACATTTCTCGATAGTCAGGGACAGCAACTACTTGGGCCACAACGGCATCGTTGCTCCTCAATCCCATCTCAAAGGGACTGGTCAGTGGTTGTTTTGCTTGCTCCTCAAGCGACGCAGCACGCCCATCCCAAAACAGTAGCTCAGCGAACATCGCATTTAGAATTGTGGGTGCGTTTCGCGCGCCAAACTTACTCGAAGCACCGATGGCGAGAACAGTGTGATCAGTGAAAGCATTTGCGGGGTCATGGCAGGTGGCACAACTAACCGTGCCATCGACTGAGAGTCGTTTGTCAAAATAGAGCTCTCGGCCAAGACTTACTTTTGTGTCCGTCATGGGATTATCCGAAGGGATCCGTCGCCGCCATATACTCTCATTGATGCCAGCCGGCATCCTTGACTTAAACCCTTCGGAATGCCTGTTTTTGACTACAGTCCCCGATTTTTGTAAGGCGGGGATAGCTTCTATATTTACGGCAAATAAATAACAGATAACAAGGGCAAGAGCCGCCTGGGCCACTGTTAACACTTGATGTCGAGCGGAACCTCTCATAGCCGGCAAACCTTCAGTCTTTAAATTAAACACCCGGTTTGACTATTCTGAAAACCAAGAACGAAATGATCGCGCCGCAGCTCTGAGCATGCATTTGTGGTACGTTATTGTACGTTATGGCTCATCATCAGATCCCTGAAAAAACTAACAACGCTTGACAAACTTCCATAGGAATAAGGCCGCTCCAACAACACTTAGTATTATTGTTCCCATACTTACCAATGCCACTTGAGTCGCTAGGTGAAGCTTCGACGGCTCAAACGAATAAAACCAAGCCACCGAATATATCCAAGCCGCAAAGAGACCTACCAGCAAACTGACTATAAATCCCAGGAAATACAAGAATCTCATACTCATACTCGTTGCTTTTCTTTTCAAGGTGAACAGAGAGATATGATTTACTTATTAGCTCGGACTAAGGCGGTGGAAGTCCACTTTGTAGCCACTGATCTTGTGCGTTCGCGAAGGAGTATGGTTTTGTTTTCGGTAGCAGAGTAAAGGTGTGAGGGTACGCGGCGCACGAGGCGCAGCGCATCCTAAAACTCAATCAATAGGCTGAATGCCTAGCTTCCAAAGTTGCATTTGACCGCTTTCCGACCGAACCAGAATCATGGTTTCCCGTGCACGTCCATGAACATACTGCAGATCGAAGACCAATAAATGTGTTCTGCCTATCCTCGAATCCAGCCCGGTTTCGTAAGAAATTTCATTTGCATTCTTGAGCGATCCGAACTTCTCATCGAACTTGCCCATCCAAGTCACAAAATCCGACTCACTCCCAACAGTTTTGAAACGAGGAGCTGACTCCTTATAGGCAGCCGCAAAGTCTCCTGCACGAATTTCATCGTGAACGCGAGCAGCTACCGCCACGGCTTCTGTTCTGTCTCGCTCGACGGCACAGCCAACCAAAAAGATGACGCCTGCAAGAAGAGCCAGTACGGCAACTACCCGCTTTACCCAATTTACATCCATAGCGATTTTTTGCAAATTAGGTCCCTCTTATCCAGCTGAAACTTGAATCAGTTGGACGTTTTATTGCGAATGTCTCAAGAAATAAAGAACAATTATGCCCAAACAGAGAGCAACGGCTCCGAGTATTCGAAAGACTACAAGGCTTGGCGTGGATTTTAGCCAAGTGTTTGGCTTGTACCACTGTGTTGGAGCATCCAGATTGTACGCTCGCAAAAACCATTCTCGCGCCTTTTCGGGCCAAACGATAAAAAATAGGCCATAACCGAAGACTACCAAGATGCCAAACCATAGGCCCATCCAAACTCCCTACCACCAAGAAATTGGGGTCTTTCCCAGTTTAAAACCATATGTACCGCTAAATGTGGCTCCGGGCCATCCAACAAAGACTTGGGGAGACATAGTTGTAATCGACTTCAGCCTGACCTGGCACTGTCATGGTTTTGCGGCGACCCACGATATCGTAAGTGTAACCAACCGCTCCTTGTGGATTAGTTTCTGAAATCAACCGGTCGAGATTATCGTACTCAAGCGTTATAGTGCGTATTCCGGTGATTGTGAGCAGTGATTCCGGCGCCAACGTGAGCACCGTTCCGGTGCAACGTGAGCAGCGTTACGGTTCATCGTGAGCAGAGCGCTCGTCACCTAACGCTGGCAGGAGATTATTTACCGCTTAGA
>WNFZ01000215.1_pt1 | contig 53860 bp, 53 predicted proteins | sample 5400081 | NCBI WGS metagenome assembly WNFZ01 (sample SAMN13153365, study PRJNA577476) | soil metagenome | isolation source: 80 cm soil or saprolite under grassland replicate 1 | place: USA:California | collected 2016-06-15
GTCGAGCCCAATATACTTTTCACTGTTCATTGAGGGTGCTCCTTTCCTAGGTGGTGATGCTTGCGCTCACAACCTACTCCAAAAGGGGCGCCCTTTTATAATGCGATTACAACAGTTAACTCTCGGCCACTCGATGTCACGATTACACCAGCGATGCTGGGACAGCCGATTTATGGTCTCCTCGTAGCCTTCGCCGAAGCGGGCTTACCATTACTGCAGTAACTTTTAACCTCCCCTATTTACTGCTCAACTCTAGGCACCGGGTGCTTATTTGCTTGTACGCCAGATGCAGATTCCTAGATGCGGAAGGGCTTGTGCGCGGAGACTCCGTCGGTGAGCCGGAATGGCAGGGATTGGCTCGACGCTTATAGAGCCGCGGCAACGGAATTCGACCGGGACAAGTTGCCAGCGAGCATCGACGTGGCTGAGAAGGCTATCCAGCAACGCTTAAGGGGACTGCCGATCGCAAACTCTAAGGAGCATCGCGAACTGAGAGATGCACTCAACAGTCTCGCGGTTCTCAAGAGAATGCTCTAGCACATTTGGTACCCAGATCCAGCGCCATAGCACTCATCGACCCCGATCCGATTCCACAATCCACGCCCGTCGCCGACTCAGTTTCCGCCATGATCTCCAGCACGCACTGTCCGCGCAGCAACAACGCCAGCTCCAACTCCAGCACAAAAAATCAGCGCACAAGCAGCGCAGCAGCAGCGCAACTCTCAACTTTACTAATTAGTTACTATTGATGTGTCATTTCAAAGTGCTCTATCTCCTATCCCGTCAAACGCCTGTTAATGTTAGTTATTATCAAGCCTAGACACGACTAGGAATCTGGGATGCGCCTTGCCTTCTTGCTCTCGTTGCTGTCCGTCCTAAGCGTGTCCGCTGCCACAAAGGTAGGCGACGGGTCAATCCGTGGCACAGTTCTCGCAGACGACGGTGCCCCGGTTGCAGATGCCCACGTCTACGCCGAGGTGATGCAAGGCTCGAAGATTGTAACCGCTCTGAACGAAAACACAGATGATCTTGGGATCTTCGTGTTTTCGCGGCTAGCCGAAGGGGAGTATCGGGTGTCTGCCGAAAAGCAGGAAGCTGGCTACCTGTCTACCCGTCCAGATATTTTCATCTCCAAGCCAGCACTGACGGTTGTTCTTACACCGGACGCACCGACGGCCACCACGATCATCCGCTTCAGCCCCAGAGCAGCCAGTATCACGGGATGGGTGAGAGATTCAGCTACGGGCAGGTCGGTTGCTGCTCACTTGAGCCTAGCTCCGACGGACGCCCCGGTTGGTCAACCGCCGGCACTGCTGGGCGATTTAAGTTTCGGCTCCTAATCCCTGCAAATACGCCCGTTAACTTCGGGGCGTGCGCAGAGGGTTACAAGCCATGGTTCTATGCCGATACATCAGATCCATCTCGCCCGGCTCCGCTACAACTAAGACCGGGTACCGAGTTAAAGATCGACATCAAACTCGAACACAGTTTGGAGAACCCGCAAACGCCCGAGCGAATTGTTCGCGCTGCGCTGGAGATCATTCGACGGCAGCAAACTGACCATCACAGAAACCGTCTACAAGGGCCAGATACGACCATGGGGCAAGACACGGCGGAGTCTCGGTGACGTTCACCTGCCGAAAGGCATGGCGGACAATCTGTGGCTCTGGAAACAAGAGTGTCCTCGGTCGTCGCCGGAGGCGTTTATTTTTCCGAATACTGACGGCGGCTTCCTGGATACGGGAAACTATCGCAACCGCGTCCTGACTCCGCTGGCGGAAAAGCTAGGATTGCCGAAACTCAACTTCCAAGTGCTGCGGCGCACGATGGCAACGCTGGCACAGAAGAAGGGATCGGTGAAGGACATTCAAGCTCATCTGCGGCACGCGAAGGCGGATACCACGGCCGACGAGTACATGCAGAGCCTGCCGGAAAGCGTAAAGCGGATGGTCGATTCTGTCTATGACGAGCTGCATCTAAAACCGCAACTCGCCATGGATGCGTGACGGATTTGCTACCAATTGCTACCAAGAGGAAGGGGAGCTTAGGTGCAAGTGATTGAAAAGATGGTAGGCACGTGGGGACTCGAACCCCAGACCTCTACCGTGTCAAGGTAGCGCTCTAACCAACTGAGCTACGCGCCTAGATAGTTGCGGCAAGTTCATTTTACGGGCGGGTTCTACGACTTGCAAACCCCGCGACTGGTCGTAACCTCTGCATTGCAGGCGTCTGCCATCGGCTCGCTTTGAGCCTCGGGTTGCCAATCGTCTCCGTGGCAGCGAAAATTGTCTCGTGTACTCGGCAACCCAAGGCGCTGCAACCGCCCGGAAGGCTTCGCTGAAGCTTTCTCAAATTCTCAGTGCGCCCAATCAGCTCACCCTCGCGCGCATGGCGTTCTTACCCTTCATCGTCATTAAGCTGCTGGACGGACGCTACCGCGGGGCTTTGATCCTGTTTGTTCTGGCTGGATTGAGCGACGGCCTGGACGGCCTGCTTGCCCGGCGGCTCAAACAGCAAACAACGCTCGGACAGTACCTCGATCCCATAGCTGACAAAATGCTGCTGAGCACGGTATTTCTCGTTCTCTCCATCGTTCACTTAATTCCCTGGAAGTTCACTGTGCTGGTATTCAGCCGTGATATTTGCATTCTGCTTGTCAGCGCGGTGCTTTACACCATTGCCGGCCTCCGTGATTTCCGTCCAAGCATCTTTGGCAAAGCCAACACCTTCGCACAACTGGCTGCGGTGGTCTTCGTGATGCTGTTGCAAGTGGACCATTCCAGGTGGGTATGGATAGCCCAGAAAACATTTTTGCGCGCCACTTTCATGTTCACCATCGTCTCTGGACTGCACTACGTCTATCTTGTTGGACGCCGCCTGCACGCGGCCGGTGGGCCGTCTGGAAACACCTCAAGTTGACCCTCTTTCTTTCATCCCCCTAGAATTGAAGTTCTTTTCACCCTATGGCTCTGCGCCTATTCAACACACTCTCCGGAAAGATCGAGGAGTTCCAGCCGATCGAGGACAAACTCGTCCGCATGTATGCCTGCGGGCCGACTGTGTACGACTATGGCCACATCGGCAATTTCCGGACGTTTATCGCCGTGGACATCCTGCGGCGTTTCCTGCGGCAGAGTGGATACAAAGTACGTCACGTGATGAATATCACTGACGTGGACGACAAGATCATCCGCAATTCTCTACAAGCTGGAATTCCGTTGCAGCAGTTCACGGCAAAATTCGAGAAAGCTTTTCTGGAGGACGCCCGGGCCCTGAACATTGAGCAGCCCGAGTTGGTGCGCGCTACTGAGCACATTGACGAAATGGCGGACTTCGTCGCCAGGCTTGTGGACAAGGGCTTCGCCTATCGCACCGATGATGGTTCGTACTACTTCCGGATCGCGAAGTTTCCCGGCTACGGCAAGCTTTCGAAAAAAGATTTTGCCGGCATGGAAGACGGCGCCCGTGTTGATCTGGACGAATATGAAAAAGACAGCGCCCGCGATTTTGCGCTCTGGAAATCTCCTAAGCCAGGGGAGACGGCATGGGAGAGCAAGATCGGGCCGGGCCGGCCGGGATGGCATATTGAGTGCTCGGTCATGTCCATGCAAGAACTCGGCGAAAGCTTCGATCTACATGCCGGTGGCGAAGACCTGATTTTTCCTCATCACGAAAATGAGGTCGCTCAGTCGGAGTCTGCTACAGGCAAGCCTTTCGTCCATTTTTGGTTTCATGCCCGCTTTCTTCTGGTTGAAGGCGAGAAGATGTCGAAGAGCCGCGGCAACTTCTTTACCGTGCGCGACCTAGTGCTGAAAGGACACAGGCCTTCATCTATCCGATATCTGCTGGCGTCAGTTCCCTATCGCAATCAGCTCAATTTCACCGTCGACGGACTGCAGCAGGCGGCAACTTCAGTGGAACGACTACGGAACTTCCAACTGCGCCTGACCAGCGGCAATTTCGCCGAAGGATCAAATCTGAGCATGACCACCTTGGCGGCCGAGACGTGCAATCGCCTGCAGGGCGCACTCAATGATGACTTGAATACCGCGCAGGCCCAGGCGGCAATTTTTGATACGGTTCGCATGGCCAATGCGGCGATCGATTCTGGAGATATGAGGAAAGGTGACGTGCAGCCGTTCTTGGCAGCCCTTGCTCGATTTGATGAAATCTTTGCCGTTCTGAAAGATGATGACGCAGCCAAGATGCAGCCTATCGCGGATTGGGCCAGGGCAGAAGGCCGTGAGAAGGACCTTAGCCCGGAACTGCTCGACGCTCTTCGGTCCATGGCACTATCCGACGAGCAGGTGGACCAGAAGATTGCCGAAATGGCGGCTGCTCGCGCGGCCCGCGACTATTCCCGTTCCGATGCCATCCGGGGCGAACTCACGGCGAACGGTATTCTTATTGAACAGACGAAAAATGGCGTTCGCTGGCGGCGGAAATAGTCGGCGAAAATTCTTGTCAAGCCCTGTTTTGGCTCGGTTTTGCAATAAGCTAAACAAACCAAAGGAGAAATAATTCTCAGAAACATGGCACAAATGCCTATAGAGAATTGCTATCCTAGAATTATGGGGTAGAAAGCGACGACCGATGCTCAGTCGCGTTTCTGGGAACACAGGGCACTCCTGCACCCTGGGGGAATGCTAAAATCTAAAATTCCATGGAACAGGTCGCTCCAACGCTCGAGAAAATTGTCGCCAGCAGCCTGCGACGGGCCCCTGATGCCCCGCTGCTCGCCTGGCCTCTCGCCTGCGGTTCAGCCGTGGCGGCCCGGACCCGAGCCTTCGATTTCGCGAACGGCATCCTAAGAGTCGAAGTGCCGGATGCCGGTTGGCGCACCGAACTGCAACGCTTGGCGCCGCAATATCTGGCGGTGATCAACCGCTATGCCGCACGCGATATTCGCCGAATTGAGTTCTTCATCCAGAAGTCAAAGTAGGCGGAGACGTGAGTGACAGCGAGTTCCAGGCGCTGGCTCCGCTCCTCTCTTCTGAATCGTTATGAAAGTTACTGAAAAAGACGTCACCTACGTTGCGGACCTCGCGAACCTCGAATTGAGCAGCGAAGAGCGTAGCCGCATGGTGCGGGATCTAAATTCCATTCTCGGGCATGTGGATTCTCTCGGCGAGCTTGATACGAAAGATGTCCCGCCGATGGCGCAGGTTTCCGATCGCTACGGTCTGGACGAATCGAAGACTGGCAGCGAGCGTTTCGCTTATGCCAGCCGAGATGATGTGCATGAAGGCCTGCGCAAGTCGATTCCGCATGACGTGGCGCTGGCCAACGCTCCTGATTCGGACGGAACGTTTTTCCGAGTTCCCAAAGTGATTGAAAGATAGTGATCAGTGGCTAGTGATCAGTCTCAAAAGGGTCACTGACCAACTCGCAATTGGCGTGACAGCTGAATCTGATGAATCTGAATTTTCTGACAATTGATTCGGCTCGCTCCGCTGTTCAGGAGCGAAAAACCAGCGCTACCGCGCTGGCAGAATCGTTCTACGCAAAAATTGAAGCTGATGATCCGAAGATCGGCGCGTTTCTGACTTTCTCAAAGGACCGCGCTCTCGCCAAGGCTACGGAGATTGACTCTCTTGCCAAGTCCGGCAAGGGGCTGCCGCCGCTGGCCGGAGTGCCGGTCGGAATTAAAGACGTGATGGTGACGAAGGGAATTCGCACCACGGCTGGTTCGAAGATCCTGGGAAATTATGTGCCGCCGTACGACTGCACTGCAGTCGCGCGGCTCGAAAGCGCCGGAGCAGTTGTTCTTGGCAAACTCAACTGCGACGAGTTCGCCATGGGATCGTCGAATGAGAACTCTGCCTGGAAGCCCGTTCACAACCCGCGTGATTTGAGCCGCGTGCCCGGCGGATCATCGGGAGGCTCGGCCGCGGCAGTTGCAGCCGGGATGGCGATTGCCACGCTGGGATCAGATACCGGCGGCTCGATCCGCCAGCCAGCGTCGTTCTGTGGAGTCATCGGCCTTAAGCCGACTTACGGCCGCGTTTCGCGTTACGGCCTGATCGCGTTCGCATCGTCACTCGACCACATTGGTCCGCTGACGAGGACTGTGAGGGACGCTGCCATTGTGCTCGGAACGATTGCAGGGCGCGATCCAATGGATTCGACTTCCGCCGAACTGCCGGTTCCCGACTATGTCGCGGAACTTGACAGACCAGTCAAAGGTCTAAAGATCGGAGTTGCAAAAGAATATCTGGGCGAAGGACTTGATGCCGAAGTCCGCGGCGCCATCGAAGCCGCCATCCAGAAATTGGCAAGCCTTGGAGGCGAGATTGTCGAAGTGTCGCTTCCGCATACGAAATACGCGATCCCGGCGTATTATCTGGTCGCAACCGCGGAAGCTTCCTCAAACCTCGCGCGCTTCGATGGCGTGCGCTATGGATACCGCGCCGAAAATGTGCGTTCGCTCTCCGATATGTATCGCCGCAGCCGCGATCAGGGCTTTGGTGCAGAAGTGAAGCGCCGCATCATGCTGGGAACGTATGCGCTGAGCGCGGGATACTACGATGCCTATTATTTGAAAGCGCAACACGTGCGCACGCTGCTGACTCGGGACTTCGAGAACGCGTTCAAGAAAGCGGACGCGATCGTTGCACCGACAAGTCCAACAGCGGCGTTCAAGCTGGGAGAGAAAGTAGATGATCCGCTGGCGATGTATCTGGCTGATATCTACACCGTCACTGCAAACCTGGCGGGTATTCCGGGAATTTCCATTCCGGTCGGGCAGACGCGCGAAAAACTTCCGATCGGCATGCAGATTTTCGGCAAGCACTTTGCCGAGAGCATGATCTTGCGGATCGCGAATGCCTACGAAAAGTCCGCCGCCTAAGTCCTCCGTTTAAACAAACATTTGTTCATCCACGTAGAGACGTAGCTTCGCTACGTCTGAGACGTTGCAAAGCAACGTCTCTACAAGACACTGAACTTTCCTCAGGAGTATCCATGACAATTCATCGCACAACGAAGCCCTTCCTTGCTCTGGTGCTTGCGATCGCCATCGCCGCCACCCGGTGCAGCACGCAATGGATCAACATTGCCTTACAAGACTTGCCTGTCCTTACCCAGATGGCCTTAACCATCGCTACGCTCGCCAGCACGTTGTCTTCCGGGAAGCAGGCGAGCTCCGGTGATGTCGCTGTCATTCAGAATATTTCGGCGCAAGCCAGCCGCAATCTCAACCTGCTGCAGACGCTCTACAACGAATACAAGGCTGGACCAAATGCGACGATCCTCGCGAAAACTCAGACAGTCATTTCCAGCCTCAACCAGAACCTACCGTCAACAGCTTTGCCGCACTGATGCCGCAAAGGTCCGCGTCAACTTCGCGCAGGATGCAACCAACTCCCCTTCCCGACACAAAAGATTGAAGCGGCAGTGGAACCAGCAGATATGCGCGCCGTCGGGCAATAGCGCGATGGACGAAGCCTTTGCGCAGAGTGTGTTGCGATAAAAAGAAAACCGTCGTTGGTCGTCGGTCGTTGGTCGTTCGCCCATGCCCCTTACTAACTGGGTGGGTACTCGGGCGAACAATTTCGTAAGGTTGCATCGGCGACTTCCCAACCAGCCAACGACCAATGACCGACGACCGACGACCGACGACCGACGACCGACGACGTTCTCGCGCCAGGAGCCTGATTCATGCCTCTTCCTGTCATCGCAATTTCCAACGCTTCTACCTGCTTGTCTGATGCGCAGGTGGAAGGCGTGCTTCCTGCTTTGCAAAAGCAGGTAAGCGACGACTCAAAGCGTACTGGGAACAAGACTGCACGTTAATCTTCCTGCAGCGCGACCAGCCTCTCACTACCGGATGGTGGCAGATAATCGTCACCGACAATCCAGACCAAGCGGGTGCTCTCGGTTATCACGAATTGACCAGCCAGGGAACGCCGCTGGGAAAAGTGTTCGCCAATCTCGATCTTCAAACCGGCTCATCTTGGACGGTGACATTGAGCCACGAAGTGCTCGAGATGCTGGCTGACCCGTGGATCAATTGGTGCGCCATGGGCAGCGACAGCAAAATCTATGCGCTAGAAGTGTGTGATGTGGTCGAAGCCGACGCCTGGGCTACGAAATCAATGGAGTATTGGTTTCAGACTTCATTACGCCCGCATGGTATGAGCCACTTGCACCGACCGCCTCGATTTTAAGCAGCACGTCTCGAAACAACTAGAGCTGCCGCGCGGAGGATATATTTCCGTCTTGGATCCAACAAGTGGATGGACTCAGATTGATGCCAACGGGAACGCAGGGCCGGGAATGGTGCCGGGTAGTCGCCGCCAGCGACGGAAATTAATTCGCCCGGCCTGGCAAAGAAGCGTCCGTTAGAAAAGCGTTCGGCTCACTCCTGCGACCTGAACTCCAGCGGAAATTCGCGACGAACAAATTGCAACGCTTGTTTTTTAGATTGCAGCCGGCTTTCGAGTTGGGCGTCTTCTACTGCGGCAAGAATTTGTTTGAACTGTGGACCAGGCTGATAACCGGCTCCAATGAGATCGTCGCCGGTAACCAGCGGCTCGGGACGGATAGCACTGGGCGGCAACTCCGCCAGTTTCTCCCGTGCGAGATTGTAGATGCGCAGGTTGCGATGACTGGATTCGCAATCGAGGCGATGAAGCTCCAGGTGTTCCTCGAAACGGGGAAGACGGACGAATTTCTTAAAGGTCGACGCCTTCATGCGGTCAACGTGCATGAAGCGCATGTGATTATCGACCAAGGCTAGTATTTGGTCGGTGTCGTCGTTTGAGAAACGCAGACGGCGGCAGATGGCCTCAGCCATCTTCACTCCCACATCAACGTGATCGTCGAAACGAATACGGTCGGGCGCGCGACGAAACGTGGGCGGCTTCCCAACATCGTGCAGCAGCGCTCCCCAAGCGAGCGTGACCGGGCATGGCTGCGGCAGATTTTCCAGCAGTAGCAGTGTGTGGACAAAGACATCACCCTCGGGATGAAACTCGGGCGGCTGTTCAACGCCCTTCATCGCCTCGATCTCTGGAAGAACTTCGCGCAGCAATCCACTGGCATCAAGTAGCTCAAAGGCGCGCCGGGCTTGGCCTTCGGTCAGCATCCGCGTGAGTTCGTCCCGCACTCGCTCCCGCGAGACCTGGTGTATCTGCGATGCGAGCCGCTGGATGGCAGCGAAAATTGCCGGTTCAATTGTGTATTCAAAGCGAGCGGCGAAACGGACTGCGCGCAGCATCCGCAGCTTATCTTCCGCAAATCGCAGACCGGGGTCGCCGATGGCACGAATGACCTTTGCCGCAATGTCGTTTTGGCCTCCGACATAGTCGAGAACTTCGTCACTTACGGGATCGAGCAGCAGGCCATTAATAGTGAAGTCGCGCCGCTGCACATCTTCGCGGGGATCCCGGCTGAAACGGACCTGATCGGGATGACGGCCATCGGAATAGCCAATATCGGAGCGGAAGGTCGCGATCTCGACAGTACCGGCGTGGCCGCGCGAGCCTTGATTTCTTGTAGAAACGTTGCTTGCAACGTGTGCCTCCGGGAGCGGCACCAGGACTACCCCGAATTGCGCCCCCACCGCATATGTCTCCGGAAAAATGCGCATCACTTCTTCCGGCTCGGCATCGGTTGCAACGTCGTAATCCGCCGGTTCACGGCCAAGGACGAGGTCGCGCACGCATCCTCCGACTAGGTAGGCCTGGTGGCCACTATCGCGGAGTGTGCGGGCGATCGAGATGGCGAATGACCTGGACATTCGGCTTCCGGGCTGAGGCTTAACCTCTTTTAATGATACACACCGATAGCAGGTCTAACCCACGCGTACATGTCCCAGCGAAATCTGTTGCTCGCACTTCCGTGCTCCTAGACTGAACTTCACCCCCAGAACTAGGTATCTCTTTTTCCTGGAGATTCAGCCTTTCCACTGGTATGCGTCTGCTTGCGGCAGGCCGATGTGGGCGAGGACTCGGCAGGCAAACTCGTGCGCCATCTGGTCGAGTGTGGCGGGCCGGAAGTAGTACGCCGGAATGAGCGGGAAGATTGTCGCTCCGGCGTCGGCGGCGCGGTACATGTTGCGAATGTGAATTTTATTGAGTGGGGTTTCGCGGACGCAGAGCACGAGCGGGCGTTTTTCTTTCAGACAGACGTCGGCGGCGCGCTCAATCAGGTGGGATGCGATTCCGTTGGCAACTCGGGCGAGCGTGCCCACGCTGCACGGAATCACGATCATCGCGTCGGCGGGATACGAACCGCTGGCGACATTGGCGCCGATATCGGCATTCGTCTGTGACCGAATTTTGCGCGAGGAACGCGCGAGGATCTGGCCGGTTAAGTTGCTCCGGCCGCGAAGTCCGAGCTCTTCGGCGATTACGCGCAGGGCGGCGTCGGAGGCGATGAAATTAACCGTTTGCACGCGCTTATCGCGGTCCACAGCGAGCAGTAGTTGACGCAGGAACAGAGCGCCGCTGGCGCCTGTGGCGGCGATGGTCAGATTTCGTGGCAGTTGGGTCAATTAATCACCGGCATTTGGCGGGCGAGGGCGCCCGCTCCACACAAGCTCTTGAGGATAGCAGACGTTAGCGAGTCAAGGCTGGGATGAAGAAGGCAAACAACTCGGACCGGCAGGCGCGGCAGACAGCGGCACAAATGCATGCATTGGCGGCGGTGCGGCGCGATATTGGTTCGCGAGATTCGGCGTCCGCGCGCAAGTATTTACGCGAGTTTGCTCAAGCGTTCAGGAGCTACGACGCTGTCCTTGCACCTCAAGCACTGGCAGCATGCATAGCGGCAGCAGACATCCTTCTGGTCGGCGACTACCATGCTTTGCCGGCGTCGCAGCGATTTGCCGCAAGCTCACTTGAGCACCTGGCGCAGACGCGCCCGGTCGTCCTGGGCCTGGAGGCAGTGCTTTCGCGGGACCAACGAATTGTTGACGCCTGGTGGCGCCGGGAAATTCCGGAAGACGAACTAAGACAACGGCTGCGATTCGATCGTGAGTGGGGATATGAGTGGCCTCCGTTTTACGAACTGCTGACCGCAGGCCGCGAATATGGGGAGGGCATCTACGGCCTGGACTGCATGCCGCGGGACGATCTTCGCAGGATCAGTTCGCGGGACCGTCATGCGGCGAGCAAAATTGGCGAGGTGCGGGAACGGCACCCAGGGGCAGTGATCCTGGTGCTGTTTGGAGAATCTCACCTTGCGCCACAACACCTGCCTCGCGCCCTGCAGGCTATGCGGCCGAACGAGAGGATCCTCACCGTTTTGCAGAATGTGGACGCGATTTACTGGAAGGCAATCCAGGAGAACGCGCCGGCGGTGAGCATCGACGAAGATACGGTTTGCGTCTTCAACTCCAGTCCGCTGGAGAAATATGAAAGTTACCGGCTGTGTATTGAAAAGTGGAACACAGCAGCGGATGACTTGCCCGACTTCACTCCTGCTGTTCACAACCTGATTATTTCTTTGGCGCGCTGCCTGGGCTTCCGTCTCGATTCGCCGCAAAATGGCACCCAACCAAAATTCCTGGCGGATTCGCTACCGGAAGTTGTATACCTGAAAACGGATTGCAATACGCCCGAAAACGGCTCAACCCAATCCGAAGAAAATGGGTGCGCATACATTCCAGAGACGAATACTTTTTTCGTCCGCGAGTTTGAGATGATCAATGCAGCCAGGGAAGCGGCGCGGTTTCTGCATCATGCGTGCCGGGGCTCAGAAACCGGCGGTGCACACGCCAAGCCAGTCGAGGAAGCCCTGGCACACCTGGGATCACGACTATTACTCCCGACAATTGGGGTCGAGAACGAATCGCCGACGGGCGGCTTGGGAGAGGCTCTCTACCACGCGTACCTTGCAGGCCAGGTTACAAAACCGGTGTTACGCCGTATGTTCCTGATGCGACTGGGAGATCGTCAGCAGGCAGAGAAAGTCCTTGCCGGGATGATAAATGCCTGCCAAAGCACAGACTTGTGTACTTAAGTATAACCCTGTACGGGACTGACTTTCGCCCGTTCTGCACAACCTACACAGGATCAGTACCCATCTAAGCGGTGACCACGAACTGTCGAATTCAGTTTTTGCTAGTATCGGAAAAGTACGGGGCGTGCCTTGGCCGATCACTGTCGATTGCTTCCTTCATTCTTCATCATCGGACCACCACGGACTGGAACCAGTTGGCTTCACCAGGTTCTGGTCAAGCAAACCATCTTGCCGGTTTCAACGAAAGAGACCCGCTTCTTCGATCTTCACTTTCACCGTGGCATCGACTGGTACCTCGCCCACTATCCACGCTCCCGCGATGACCGACCAGTCGGGGAAGTCGCGCCGACCTATTTCGCCTCGGACGAAGCACGCAAACGAATCTCGCAGATAGTTGCAAAAGCAAAGGTGGTCTGCGTGTTCCGCAATCCCGTTGATCGGGTACAGTCTCACTATCGGCTGAAGCGGGCTTATGGCATGATCCCATGGAACTTCGAGCAAGCACTGGCCAAAGATCCTGAATTGCTGGAATCCAGCCGGTACGCTACCCATCTCAGGTCGTGGCGGCAAATGCTGGGAGCAGAGCGCGTCCTGGCGACTGCTTATGACGACCTGCGGGACCAACCACAAGCGTATGTGGATCAACTATCTGATTTCTTGGAGATCCCTAGATTCGGGGTCACCGAGCAGGAATCCCGGTACGTGCATGCCTCAGACGCGATGACTCACCCGCGCAACTACTACGGGACGCGAGGTGCCACGATGGTGGCCGACTGGTTCAAGGCACGGCGGCTCGACCACCTCGTGGCAACGGTGAAGAGTTCCCCAATCGGTAAATGGTTCTTGGGCGGCGGAGCGCGTTTTTCCGAGTTGCCCCCGGAAGCGTTGCTCAACCTTTACGAGTTCTTCCGTCCCGAAGTGGAGGAGCTCGAGTCCCTTCTGAGGCGTGACTTGTCAGCATGGAAGTCTCCCGCAAGTCGTTCGTTGGCTATCGCGTAAGAAAAACGTTCATCCTGAGTCCGGGCGTCCGCAGGCAATAGGTCACGTTGGCGCGCTATCTTCGAGCACACCAGATGCTAATCTTAAGCGGATCGGCTGAGTTCCGATTCCGAGTGCTGCCTTTTGGACACTGGATCTATTCGCAAATTGTTCGAAGAAGTACGGGCAGGGAAAATATCCCCCGATACCGCTGTCGAGCGACTACGGCATCTTCCGTTTGCCGACTTGGGATTTGCCAAAGTTGATCACCACCGCACGCTGCGGGTGGGAATGCCCGAAGTTATTTTGAGCGAGCGAAAAACTCGCGATCAAGTGGCAGCGATCTTCAAGGAACTGGCCCAGCACGGAAAAAATGTACTTGCGACTCGGGCCACGAAAGAACAGTTTGCCGCGGTAAGAAAACTTGTTCGCGGCGCGAAATTTGAAGCGACGGCGCGTGCCATCGTGCTGCGCCGAGACCGCACAACTTATGGCAAGGGCCTCATCTCAATTGTTTCCGCGGGAACCAGTGATATTCCAGTAGCCGAAGAGGCCGCAGTAACAGCTCAGCTGATGGGGAACGAGATTGACCGGATCTATGATGTGGGGGTCGCCGGGATCCACCGTGTGCTTGCGCATCGCAAAGCCATCAGCCGCTCACGCGTGGTGATCGTCTGTGCTGGGATGGAGGGCGCTTTGCCCAGCGTCGTGGGTGGCCTGGTCGGCGTCCCGGTCATAGCCGTGCCGACGAGCGTGGGATACGGCGCTGCCTTTCAGGGCATGGCGGCGCTACTGGGGATGATGAACTCGTGTGCTTCCAATGTAAGCGTCGTGAACATTGATAATGGTTTCGGCGCCGGATATGTGGCTTCGCTGATCAACCGGCTTTAGCGTTCCCATCCTGGTCAGATTCTCCGATAATTAATCCATTTTGGGGTTGACTTTCTCCGAACAGGGATACAATAGAGCCACACGCAAAACTCCGAGGCGCCAATGGTGTCTAAGTGCGCTAACCCGGCTTGCTCCGCCACTTTCCGCTACTTTCATGCAGGAAAACTCTTTAGACTTGAGACCACTGACGGACTCGACCGCCGCCACAGCCTGGATGACGATGAGGGCGTGACGAGCAAACCTCGGCGACGAATCATATTTTATTGGCTTTGTGAAAACTGTGCCGCCAAGATGACGCTGACGTTTAACAAAGCTACGGGTATTTCCGTGCGTCCTCAGACTCGTGCACAATCGGCGGCGGCCTAGCCGCAGCAAGCTGCGTCTCTACGAATTTTGTTTTCGCGAATATTTGCCGATGACGGCATTCCAACGAATCGTCAGCGCCTCTGTGAACATTCGTAGGCCATCACGAAGAGGACTGATCCCTGTCCCCGCTTGGTGTGACCACGCTACCGGGACTTCCTCGACCTTGAGTCTTGCGCGGCATGCCAGATAGAGCAGCTCGGGATCAAATCCCCAACGCTCGATTTTCTGCAGTGGAAAGATGGTCTGCGCCGCGCTGCGAGTGAAGGCCTTAAATCCGCATTGTGTGTCCTTGAATTTCAGACCCAGAAGAATTCGAAGTGCAAGATTGAAGATGCGTCCATAGAACTGGCGGAGCAGGGATTGACGCTGGGCCTGCAGTTCCGGGCGCAGCCAGCGTGATCCGATAGCGACATCGGCGCCTGACTGAATTGCGCCGAGTAACTTGGGGGCTTCTTCGATGGGAGAAGCGAGGTCGGCGTCGCTGAACAACAGAATTTCTCCTGTGGCATTCAGCATGCCATTGCGCACGCTGTAACCCTTGCCTCGATTTCCGGGATTTTCCAGCAACCGTAGTGCCGGATGCTTTTGGATGTAACCCCGCACCAGATCCGCAGTCTGGTCTCGTGAGCCATCGTTGACCACAATGACCTCTGCGTCCCAGCCCTGGGCAGCGACGTATTGGAGAACGCGATTAAGCGTCGCACCCAGGCGCGCGCCTTCGTTGTACGCCGGAATAATAATGCTGTACTTAGCCATCAGCCGTCAGCGACCAGCCGTCAGGCAAGCTGCGGCTGAAGCGATTAGGAGAAGGTAGCACAGGCAGTCATCGGGTGGAACAATGGCCTACCCGCTTTTGCCTCTACAAAGCCAGCAGAGATGAGGACGGGAAGTGTGAGATTTACTATGCGACTTGGCGCTGCTTCTCGAGCATGGAAAGGAATTCGGTGACGAGTTCTTCGTCCCATAGCCCGGCACGGCCTTCGTCGCGCATGGTAATAGCCGCTTGTTCGTGACTGAGGGCAGGCTTGTAGGGCCGGGCGGTGCGCAGGGCGTCATACACATCGACTACCTGGAGGACGCGGGCCAACACAGGAATGTTTCTGCCTTCGAGAGCATCCGGATATCCACTGCCATTGAAGTGCTCATGATGACTACGGATAATGGGCAACACCAAGCGCAGAGACTTCAGCGGACGGCAGATAGTTTCACCGGTGATGGGATGACGCTTCATCACTGCCCATTCCTCCGGCGTTAGGTTGGCGCCTTTTTTCAGAATGTCATCCGGGACAGCAATCTTGCCCAAATCATGCAAGTATCCGCCACGGCGCAAGGCTATGATTTCGTCTTCTGCAAGACGCAAGTGCCGGCCAAGATTGCTTGCATTTTCCGCCAGCCGCTCACAGTGTCCTTCGGTATAGGGATCGCGGCTTTCGACGCTCAGGCCGAGAGTACAAAGAATGCTTTCCGCGGTCTCTAATTCGTCGGTAAATTCTTTCAATTTGATCAGCGACTTCACGCGGGCAAAGAGTTCTTCGGGAAAGATGGGCTTATTGAGAAAATCGTCAGCGCCGGCCTCGATTCCACGCACCCGGTCTTCTCGCTCGCTGAGTCCCGTGATCAGAACAAAGGGAATGAGGCGTGTGGCCGAATTTTCTTTAAGCTCGCGGCATAGTTCGTACCCTGACTTTCCCGGCATGACCACATCAGAGAGAACGAGGTCAGGAGGGCGGCGAAGTATTTCGATTTCGGCCTGGGCGGCATCGGGAAACGCGACAACGTCGTATCCGCGAGAGGACAGCAAGTCCTGCATCAGCGACATGGTGTTGGGATTGTCATCCACAACCAGGACACGAGGAAGGCGGCGGCGAGGCGAGAGATCGCTGTTGGCCCGGGTTTGGTGGCCGCGAGCAGAAATCGTTGACAACTTCCTGGGCAAGTCCATCAGCAGCCGACCGCAAAGAGATATTGTATGCGAAAGAAACGTTTCAGTTCAGAAGAAATTTTTAAATGGAACTCCACAAAAGAAAGGATATCCCGAAAGGGAACCCCTTTCGCAAGTGCTATAAACAATGCTTCGTCATATGGTGGAAGCTCAATCTACATCCGACGTAGTTGTGGCCAGGGGATTGACCAAGCAGTTTGGCCGCTTCGCTGCTCTGCGTGGAGTTGACGCGGAATTCGTTTCCGGAAAACTCTATGTCATCCTCGGCGAGAACGGCGCCGGCAAGACTACACTCCTGCGAACCATCACCGGACTGGCGCAGCCGACGCGTGGGACCATTTCCGTCTTCGGCGCAACCAATATCAAAGACGTCTGCTCGCGGATTGGGTACATGGCGCACCCATCGCTGCTTTATGACGAGATGAGCGGCATGGAGAACCTGACCTACTTCGCTGGACTGTACGGAATTGGAACCGGTCGATGCCGGGAAGTAATTTCGGCGGTGAAACTGGATCCCGATCTGGCGCGTCCGGTCGGGCAGTATTCGCAAGGCATGCGGCAAAGAATGTCTCTGGCGCGGGCGCTGTTGAATGATCCCAGGTTGCTTCTCCTCGACGAGCCTTTTTCCAACGTTGATTCGCGGTCCGCGCAGGAAATGACTGGGCTTCTCGCGCAAACTCGAGATCGCGGAAAAACCCTTCTCGTAATCACCCATCAGCCTGGACTTCTGGAGTCGGTCGCAGACGAGTTTGTTTCGATGGAAGCGGGAAAAATCATTGATCGGACTTCCAAGCTGCGGGCGGGAACGCCATGAGCTTCCTCGCGATCACGCGCGCGACGCTTGCAAAAGACGTGCGCCTGGAGTGGCGCTCGAAGGACGCCATCAACTCCATGCTGTTTTTCGCGCTGTTGGTCGTGTTCATTTTCAGTTTTTCATTTGATCCGACAGCGGAGGAATCCCGAAGAATTGCCGGCGGGCTGATCTGGGTGGCGTTTCTATTTGCGGCAGTTGTGGCGCTGAATCAAACCTGGGCGCGCGAACTACGCAATCAGGTGCTGGATGCATACCGCGTATCGCCCGCGCCAGCGAATCCGCTATTCCTGGCAAAAGCAGTCGGGAATTTCATCTTCGTTGGCGTGCTCGAGGCGGTGATGACGCCGCTGTTTGTCGTTTTCTACAAACTGCGCGCGCTTGGCCCAGCATGGGAGCTGGTGCCGATTGCGGCATTGGGCACGTGGGCGTTGGTGGTCAATGGAACATTCTTCGCTGCAATTTCGTTGCGCACCCGCAACCGCGAAATCATGCTGCCGCTGCTGTTATTTCCCCTTTCGATTCCCGCGCTTCTGGGGATGGTAAATGCGACCACGGCTATCTTGACTGGCGAAGAGTCAGCACGGTTTTGGATCGCCCTTCTCGTGGCGTATGATGTCGTGTTTACCGTCGCATGTTTGCTGCTGTTTGAGACGGTGCTGGAAGCAGAATGAAGCGCGGATTCCCTATTCTCGCCATTATTACTGGCTTGCTCTTAAGCTTCGCGCTCTATGAGGCGCTGATCGCCGCGCCCACCGAGCAAACCATGGGGAACGTGCAGCGCATTTTTTATTACCACGTCCCTTCCGCGTGGACGGCGTTTCTGCTGTTTCTGATCAACTTTGTTGCATCGGTCACATATTTAATTCGCCGTAACGCGAAAGCTGACATTCTGGCGCTGGTGACCGCCGAGGTTGGCGTCGTCTTCTGCACAGTTGTTCTGGTGACAGGCCCCATTTGGGCGCGTCCGGTTTGGGGCATCTGGTGGACTTGGGACCTTCGCCTGACGCTCACATTGGTGCTGTGGCTGATCTACGTCAGTTACCTGATGCTACGGCGTTTCTCGACCAGCGGCCAGACTCCCGTCCTAGCGGCCGTGCTCGCCATCTTTGGGGCGCTGGACGTGCCTCTCGTCTATTTTTCGATTTGGTTTTTCCGAACCCAACATCCTTCGCCCGTGATTGGCGGAGGAGGATCGCTCGATCCCCGCATGGCGCACGTTCTACTCATTAACTGGGCGGCGTTTCTCTGCCTGGCTTTGCTGCTGTGTTGGACCCGTTACCAGCTGGAACTGGTTAAACGCGAGATCGAGGAAACGCAGGCGCGTGAATCGCTGCTCGAGGGGACCAGATGAATTATCTGTATGCCGCCTATATCGCAACCTGGGTAATTCACGGGACGTATCTGGCGATCCTGGTGAGCCAATACGCAAGGATCCGCCGGGAGATGGAAACCCTGACAAGAAGTGGTTAGCGGTCAGCGGTCAGAAAACTGGCTACTAGACACTGGCCACTGACCACTAGGTAGTGAAGTTCCAGCTTGGTTCCATTCCGCTCGAAGCTTCAGATTCGCCGTCCGGTCGAAGAAATTCGTATTCTTCAATCAGGGCTGCAACTCCAACTCGAGTCGAGGGCCCTTCCGATTCCACCCGAACCACACGGGCGAGGAAGCGCACGCGGACTGGTTCGTTCGGCGCAATTTGTGGCGGGAAGGCCATGGTGACTTCCACTGGCGCGCCTTGCGTCATCCACCGGTCGAGGTAGAAAAAGAGGCCGCGGGCGCTGACGTTTTCTGTCTTGGTGGGGAATTCACTGGGAATGCCGGATACACGCACCGACGCAGGCAGCTTCATAGAGAAGCGCCTCATGGCGCGCCGTTCGGCGCTATTTTCTGAAACCGGGCCCTGTCGCAAGAGCATTTTGTAGAGACGTAGCCTGCTACGTCTTCCGAAGTGCCAGCACAGAACGGTCCTACGCCAGACTTGCTGAATTACCGCCCAATTGCAAGCACAAAAACCGGAGGGGGACAGCGCCGGTTAACGCCTTCCGGTATTCTGGGAGGGCCGAGGAAGCGCTTCAGCGACCGCTTTGAATGCATGCGGAGTTCCAGATTGCAATGACGAGAATCAAGCATTTCATGCGCGGCCTCGCGTTCAAGTGCGCGGTGAAGGTGCAAGGTTTTGCAATGAGGAGAGGAAGTGGTCAGTGGTCAGAACGCCAGCGATAATTTGGCTGAAAGAACGAATGTCGGTTGTGGGATAACTGGCCACTGACCACTAACCACTAGCCACTTTCTTCCCCTTCCGGCATCTCTGGATCAATTCTCGCGCATCAGATTGGAAGAAGGCACATTCCACAAGCTCGTTTCCCGGGGACGAAACTTGACAGCCTATCCGTCAGATGTTTAAGTAATTACTTACTTTTAAGCCAATCAGGTGGCGGGCGGGCACGCCGGCTTCCGGGCGAGCTTCTGGCGCGCTTCAGTCGCCAATTTCTCTCTATATTTCTCCAGGAAACGGGAACTCGGAGGGTTCTGTGATGGTAAATCGCGGTGGGGTGGGCGCAGTTTTCGCGCGGAGACAGGCCCCCCTCGTCTTTGCTTTGCTGGTGCTCGGTTGCGGACTCCTCCTCAGGCGCGATGCCTCTCAGCCTCGTCGTGTCCAAACCAGTGCTCCGGCCAACCCTGCGCAGATCAGGGCGGCGTTCGGCCGCCTTCCCATGAGTTTTGAGCCTAATCAGGGCCAAATTGGCGCAAACGACTCAGTCAAGTTTCTGGCGCGGGGAAATGGATATGGTTTGTACCTTACGCCAGGCAAAGCAATGCTGGCGTTCGCCGAACGCGGTACTGGGAAGCGCAGCCAGTCAGTTGTAGAGATGCAGCTCGGCGGCGCGAACCAGAATGCAGGGATGAGCGGGACCGACCGGCTCCCGGGCAGCAGCAACTATTTCATTGGCAATGATCCATCGCAGTGGCGAACCAACATTCCCCAGTTTGCCCGCGTGCAATATCGCGATGTTTATCCGGGAGTAGATCTGGCTTTTTACGGAAAGCAAGGCCGGCTGGAGTACGACTTTGACGTGAATCCGGGAGGCGACCCTCGCCAGATTGAACTCGACTTCAGGGGCGCGAAAAGCCTCAACATTGCGCCAAATGGCGACCTGGTGCTGGCGCTTGACGGTCGCGAACTGCGGTTTCAAGCACCCCATATCTACCAGAAGTCTTCTGCCGGAACTCAAGCGATTGTGGGATCATTCGCGCTTCGCAAAAACAAAGGCAACGTTGCCGGATTCGACGTCGGCCCCTACGACCGCAGCCGCACACTGGTAATCGACCCGGTGCTGACGTTTTCCACTTACCTCGGCGGCTCGGGGGACGAAAGCTGCACGACCATCACCGGCGCAGCGGTGGGGTTTGTGCCGCATTGCCCCGCGATTGCCGTCGATTCTGCCTCCCGCGTGTACGTGGCAGGCGCAACCACATCCACAGGCACATTTTCTGGCAGCACGCCGCAAATCATTGGTGTGGCAGGAACCGCCGAAGTCTTTGTTGCCCGCTTCACGAGCGCGGGAGATGCTCTTGAGTATGTAACTTATATCGGTGGAAGCGGAACTCAGTATCCCACCGGTGTAGGGGTGGACAGCGGTTTCAACGCGTTCGTCGCCGGCACCACGGATTCGGCCAACTACCCGACAATCAATGGCCTGCCTGTTACTACGCTCGCAGCCGGGAACCATGCCTTCCTCACGAAGCTCGATTCCAGCGGTTCGGCGAATCTTTACTCGACTTATCTCGCTGGCGCGGGGGCTGATATGGCGAGCAGCCTGGCGCTTGACGGGCTGGGACGGGCGTACGTTTTCGGAACCACGTCTTCGCCAGATTTCCCCACGACAACCGGTTCTCTGCAACCCGCCCCGGCGGCCACAAACCAGTTCTTCTTCAGCAAAATTGATACCACCTCATCGGGACTGAGCAGCCTGCTCTATTCCACATACTTCGGCGGAAGCTTGCCTTCCGGTGGCACAGTAACCGGCGGCGCGGTGGCCGTGGACTCGGCGTTTAACGTTTATCTCGCGGGTGGCACAGACTTCACCAATATGCCTACCGTGAATGCGTTTCAGGCAACGCCCCCTACAGCCGGGCCAAAGCATGCCTGGGTCGCAAGGCTGAACGCTCCGCCAGCAAACACACAGCAGTACGCGCCCTTGTATGAAACGTATGTCAGCGGCGATGGCACGGATATCGCCTATGGCGTAGCCACAGACGGCACCAACACCTTCATTACCGGCTCTACGACTTCAAGCAATTTGACTTCACTCGTCACCGCCACCACGCCTTTTCAGACGGCGCTCGGCGGGGGAACGGACGCGTTCGTGGCTAAGCTCGGTCTGCCCACCACCACGGGCACGACCACGGGTTCGGTTCCACTCTTGTACAGCAGCTACCTGGGCGGGAGCGCTAACGACCAAGGACTCGCCATAGCCGTAGATACGGTTGGGGACGCCCGCATCACTGGGAAAACAGCTTCCAGCAATTTCCCGGTTAGTACTAGCCCACCCCCGATACAGGGAACCTTACGCGGAACATCCGACGCGTTCGTGGCCCGCATAGCCACCAACACCACGAGTACCACCACTACCTCGAATGCAGTAACGTTTCTCGGCGGGACCGGGACGGAGGCGGGGACGAGCATTGCGCTGGACGCTGCTCTGAACACCTATGTGACGGGCGAAACTTCATCGGGTAGTTCGACCTTTCCCCTCACGCCTCCAGCCCTGGGGACACCGCTGCAGAGCGACCGTTCCGGGCCCACAGATGCATTTGTGAGCAAGCTGGGTGCTTCGACGAGCGGATTGAGCTTGCCGTCTTTTACGCCTTCCAATGCTTCTCCGCCGGGAGCGAAGGACCCGACAGTCAGTCCCACTTCAGTGGGCGTTGGCGGCACGGTTACTTTCACGTACCTGATCTTCAATACAGGGGATCCGGTTGCAGGCGTTGCTTTTACGGACGTGTTAGGAGGGAATACCACCCTGGGATCCATAGCTGCAAGTCCGTCCCCTGCCGGAAGCTGTCCGTCGGGCGGCCTAGTCTGCAACCTGGGTACAGTGGGGACCTCAACTATTTCCTCAAGTGTAGTGAGCCCCGCAGTTACAGTGACCGTGACCGTGACCGTTACCGCTCCGCCCGTCACTGGAAGCACAACTCAAATCAATAACGTGGGGAAACTTACAGTTGCTGGGTCCACTTTTCAGCAAACTGCTACTGGGGTCGCCCAAGTGAACGATTTCAGCATTAGCGCGTCACCGCTCGCAGCGCCGCCAATCATCGCCGGAGCAGCTGCCACTTACACGGTTACTGTCGCCCCCACATCGTTCGGCGGTTTTCCCGGCGCGGTCAACTTGGCGTGTGGTTCCGGACTGCCCTCTGGAGCGACTTGCACCTTCGCGCCCGGCAGTAGCATCCCCAATCTGAACGGTGGATCGCAGAGCCGGAGCCTTCAAATCTCAACTCAGGCTCGGGTCACCACGCCGGCAAGCCTTTTCTTCCACGGAGGACCGACTTACGCGATCTGGCTGCCGGTGTTTGGATTGATGGGAGCCGGCATTTCGCGGAAGCGGCGTATGTTGCTGGGAGCCTTCTTCGCAGTGTGCCTGGCGTTGATTCTTCTGCAGGCAGGCTGCGGATCAAGCAGTAGCAGTTCCAGCACAACCACCGGAACCCCGGCTGGTTCTTATACAGTAACTCTCAACGCAACTTCGGGCACCGCAGCAACTAGAACCACTACCGTGGGATTGGTTGTGCAGTAATCTATCTTTAATCATGTGGGTACAGCCCCCGGCTGTACCGCTCGAGCGAAGCTCGACGTTTCGATACCAAAGCTACCGTAAGAGCTGCGACAAACTAGCCAGCAGTTCCCTCGCCTGACTTGATCCAGGCGCATTTAATTCTGCGGCTTCACGCAGATAACGCTCCGCGGCAGCACGATCGCCCACACTCAGGGCGATGGCGCCGGCGTGGCGAAGTATTTTGGCGTCGCGAATACCTACAGCCAAAGCGGTCTCGATATGCTTGCGTGCCTCGACGTCCCTGGCGTTTACGTGCAAGGCCCAGGCATATGCGTCAAGAGTGAAGACATCGTGTCTTCGACCAAATTCCGACTGCGCGACATCCAGAGCCTTTGCCGGCTGATTGGCATGGTCGGCGTAGTAGAAAATCAGTTCGCGATTGGAATTATCGGCGCGAACGCTCTCTAGCAGCGACTTGGTTTCAAATTCCGCGAAAGCTAGCTTCGCTGCTTTCGTGTGGCCTGCGAGTTCAAGAGCTTCGGCCAGGTCATAGAGATTTTCCGCATGCTTCGCCGCATCAAAACGCTGCTGTAGCAAGCCCGTGGCATCCTCGTATTTCTTTTGTTCGATGCGAACTTTGGCAAGGTTTCCCAATGCGTAGTGGTATCCGGGAAAAATTGCCAGTGCCTGTTGCAGAGTGTTTTCCGCTTGAGTGATTTTGCCGGACGTGAGTTGTAAGTGTCCGATCTGACTAAGAATCCATGCCCGGTCTTCCAATTCGTTGGGAGGAGTGGACTGGTAGGCCATGTTCATCAATTCGATCGCTCCATCTACGTCGCCAAAGAGTTCACGTAGATAAGCTGCTCGAGTCATTCCCGGCAAATTACCTGGGCGGAGGTTGAGCATCCACTGCGCGGCTTTTTCAGCATCGTCGTAGTTGCCGAGTTCCACGTTGGCGTCAGTGAGAAAACCATAGAGCATCACGTCGTCCGGCATTTGCTTGTTGAGTTCTTTCGCCTTTTCCAGGGCGGCGACGAATTCATGTTTGCCCAGCAGCAACCAAACAGCAGTGCGCTGACCGTCGAAGTTAGCCGGCGAGATTTCAAATGACTTCTTCAAAGCATCCTCGGCCTGTGCGTAGAAAATCACGTGTGAGGTCTCGCGAGCACGGCGTGAAAGAGCAAGAGCCAACGCGTTGTAGGCTTCGAAATTTTTGGGATTCTTGTCAATCAGCTTGTGAGCGGCGGCCATACTATGCTCCGCCGGGGAGAGAACATTCTGGGTTGGCGTCTGCGCGAATGTGAAGCATGCATTCAAAATCACAAACAAGAGAACGTTGCGTTTCATAGTTTCCTCTGGATTTGGCTTTGGTTCCCCCCACCCTTTCGCAAAGAGCGCGAAAGGATGGGGCACCACCCGGTTGTTACGTGATTACTGTATTGGGCAGATTCCGCCCGGTTGGCCGCTGCAGCCTACTTGTCCTGGGCCCACGTGATGGCTATCACGTCCGCTGTTTGCTGGAACGACGTACGGGAACGTCGTGCCAAATCCTTCCACGTTCGTGTTGACGCCGTCGCCAATCGGCGTGCCGAATTTGTTGGGATCGGCGAGAATGCCGGCCACCGCGCGTGAGGCGATGTCCACAGCGTCATCGGACAATCGTCGCCCGTTGGGGAAGCCTGCCACATCGCCAACCAAAAATCCGAGCCGCTTCTGCTTACCAACCCGCGTAGGTGGAATGCCGGTGTTCAGGCGAAGCAGATCCGCGATCGGTCCGGCATCGTTCGGCCCACAACCAGGGCAGATTGGCGCCGCATAGATGACCAATGGCAACAAATCTGTGCGCGGCGCGGGTGCAACCGGAATCCCGATTGTCCCAAACACCGTCGCCAGCACAGGATTCAGGAAGAAGTTGGCGAACTGAGCGTCGTTCTTGGGATCATCCATGCTGAAGCGGTCCTTGGAACCAGTCCCAATGATCAGCTCATTGATGAGCGGATTGCCTTCGCGCTGCACCTGCCGGAAGGGCCCGGCGCTTATTGTTCGATCCAGCTTTCGATCCGACGTTCGATCCAGCTTTCCATTCAAAGCTCGGCGCACCGTGATCTGTGGACGGGAAGTCGCACCGTACGTCCCGATGACTGCTTGCTTCTCGCCAGCGGCGTGCACCTTGCCATCAACCGTAAGCCAGGTGATTGGCACTTCGAGCACAATGCTGTTCACATTGAAGCCGGCCACGGCATCGGGTGCGTAGTTGTTGGCGTCATCGGCGTCCACTTGCGGACTGAGCACACCTCCCACTCCCATGCGGAAGTTTAGAGAATCAAATGCCGCCCCAAGGTCGATGAAGAATGGATCATCTACGGTCCCGGCAAACACGCGCAAGCCATTGGCGAGCTCGTAGATTCCCTGATTGAACAGCGATTGATAGTCGGGCATGGTCTGGGGTCCGACATTCGACGGAACGGCAAATAGCGTCTTGCCCTCAGTCAGATTGGTAGCTTTGCCGTTCTTCACCATGGTCACGGTGTAGGTCTGGCGCAGACTCAAACCTTGAGATCCCGGACCGTCAAGCGCCGTGATTGGCGGAAATCCGGCAAGGTTTCCCACAAATCCGGTGAACAATCCGGGCTGGCCGATTTGCGTATTGAAGCGGAACTGAAATGTGATGTCCTCTTCCCCGTCTCGATTGTTATCAACTTTCATCTCGTAGAGCACGTTGGGATCGAAAGGAAAGTAATTCGGCCCGTTAGAAGGCTCGAGGAACGGGTCAACGTTCAGGATCATGGTGACCCGGTCGGGGTGGTCATAGCTCACGAACACGTACCAATCGGTGATATCTGCGGTACGGTCGAGCGCAGTAATTGGAGCTTCGCGATGGCTGGAAGCAAACAGGCTGCCTGGGAGCAGCGTGCATATCGCCAGCAGAGCAAACATCAGGCGACGGCGATTCGGATGCATGGGTATTCCTCTGGAATGAAAGTCTCGTTAGTTCCGAGTCGTTAGTAGTACGCGGAGGAGTGAGGATTGGATTTAAACGGGGCGGAGCTATATTACGAATCGCCTTTGCGGCTTCTTAGCTGCTCTCGGCGGGCGCGAAGACAACCAGCAGCACTAATTCCTGTTCGATGTCGTAAAAGTGGTGATCGGCGCGAGCTTCTACGAGTATGACGAGCCCCTCGGAAACCTCGCGCCGCCGGCTTCCAATCTGTATCTTCGCTTTGCCGCGGATGACGAAATAAATTTCATCCTCCTCATGAGGCTTCTGCAGGTCTGAGGTGCCCACCGCGAGCCGATAAATGCCTGCGCTCATGGCTGGAACCCGCAGGAATTCAGCATAGGAACGCTCGCCCACGGTTTTCCGCAGTATTTCTTGAATTTCGAAGTCTTCACTCACGTGATGGAATCTCCTGAAGGCTTGCATGATACTTCCGAGTGTTGAAATATTCCAGAATGTAGCGCTCTCATCGTAAAATGAGAGTACCCGGGTGGCAGCGGGTGGAGGAACCGATTAATTGCCCGAACTTAGAAAAGACCCCATCGTCGGCCGCTGGGTCATTATTTCGACCGACCGCGCCAAACGTCCGACCGATTTTGCTCGCGACTCCGTAAAGTTTAAGGGCGGCTTCTGTCCCTTCTGCTACGGAAATGAAAGTAAAACTCCGCCGGAGATCCAGGCCTACCGCCCCGGACAGAACGGAGGATCTCCGCCGCAGCGTGACACTCCTGGATGGAGCGTGCGCGTAGTGCCGAACAAGTTTCCCGCGCTTGGAATCGAGGGCAACCTCGACCGCCAGGCCGAGGGCATGTTCGACAAGATGAACGGAGTGGGCGCGCACGAAGTCATTATTGAGACTAACGATCACAACGCGACCCTGGCCACACTTCCGCCGAAGAAGATTGAAGACGTATTGTGGACTTTCCGGGACCGCATCCTCGATCTGAAGAAGGATCGCCGGCTCAAGTACATTTTGATTTTCAAGAACCACGGGGAAGCCGCGGGCGCCACCTTGGAGCATGCGCATTCGCAACTGATCGCGCTGCCGGTTGTGCCCATCTACGTAGCCGAAGAAATCGAAGGCGCAAAGCAGTATTACATCTACAAAGAGCGCTGCGTGTTTTGCGACATCGCGCGCCAGGAAACCGAAGCTGGGGTACGAGTGGTTTCGGAGAACGACGATTTTCTGACCATCGCGCCCTATGCTCCGCGCTTTCCATTCGAAACTTGGATTTTGCCCAAGCAGCACGAGTCGGCTTTTGAGAACTCGTCGTCGCACATGTACGAGAATCTTGCTAAAGCGGTTCGCACGCTGCTGAACAAGGCCAATCGAGTGCTCGATGATCCGCCGTATAACCTGGTGATCCACAGTTCGCCCACTCAGGACTCGATCAATGACCACTATCACTGGCACATCGAGTTCATGCCCAAGTTGACCAAGACGGCGGGATTCGAGTGGGGTACGGGTTTTTATATCAATCCCACGCCGCCGGAAGAGGCTGCAAAGTTTTTGAGGGAAGCGAGTGTGGAGGAACCGGCGGCAGCAGTGGTGGGGTAGCGTAGACGCATTTGAATGTATGACTCTGCGAGAATTTCGCGATTCGCTGCTGAATGAACAGCCGCCCACCAATGTTGCGTTAGCTGGTTTGTGGTGGGATGCCAAGGGCGACTGGGCGCGGGCTCACGAATCTGCACAGCAGGACGAAGGCCCCGCGGGTGCCTGGGTCCATGCCTACCTGCATCGCAAAGAGGGAGATATCTCTAACGCGGGATATTGGTACGGTCGCGCCGGCAAGACTCCTGCTCGAAGTTCCCTCGATCAGGAATGGGCAGAGATCGTCGAGTCGCTTCTAAAAAAGAGCGGAGAGCAATAATTCTTCCTCAGGCACGATCTTCGCACTCTTCATGCCAAGCCATTTGTATGGCTTCGAGCTTACCTTCGTTCGACTTCTTGGGATCGTCTTTGAATTCCGACAGCTCGGTCACGTAGCGGTGCAGGTCGGTGAAGCGGATAGTGAGCGGATCGGTATCCGGATGTTTTTCAGAGAGAAGAATTCCAATATCTTCAGCGTCGTCCCAGGTCAAGTCTTTCGGCATGTGGGGGCTCCGGAAACAAGCATTTAGCAATTGGCACTTAGCATTTGGCTACGAAAGTCGTACTGACGGTTGCGGGACCAAGTGCTAAATGCCAAGTGCCGCTCTAGTGTTCTTCCGAAACATAATTCCTATTCCACGCCGGAATTTCAACGACAACTTTACCCGGCTTCGTGATCACCGCCTGACATCCGAGGCGCGAATTCAGTTGCAGATCAGCTGCCATGTCAAGGCGATCGGCTTCATCGTCGTCCATCTCTGACAGATTCTGCGTCCCTTCTTTGACCCAGACGTGGCAAGTGGTGCAGGCGCAGTTGCCGCCGCAGGCGTGGTCGAGGCGCACGCCATTGTTCAGTGCGACATCCAGAATGGATTGCTCTTTGCCGTGATCCTTATAGGGCAATTTGCCATGCTCGAACTGAACCGTCTTACCGCCGGGCATGAACACAACTTCAACCGTGTTCTCTCCCGGTGCTTCGATCGTTGCAGTTCCCCCGGATTGCGTTTTCTCTTCAGACATTCATGCTCCTACTCAAACTCTGCTTTCGCCACTGGATGCGGCGACTCTGGGCCCTCGCCGACATCTGCGTTATCCATCGTCTTGCCTTTCAAGGCTGTCGATACTGCACTGTCCATCATAAGTTCGGCTAGGCGCGTCGTGCCTTGATTCAGCGCGTCGATAGCTTTGCGGATCGCGTGATAGTCCTCAGAATCTTGGGTTTCCCTCAGCGCCCGTTCGAGCTTTGCGATGCGCTGCTTCTCGTCGGTCGTAAGCTGACCCCATGCTGGACTTTTCTTTGCTTTTTCCAGCGCCGCCAGAATCGTTTGCGCTTCATTACGAGCTTCGATGATCTGACGCTGGCGAAAATCTTCTTCCGCCTGATCGAAGGAATCGAGAATCATGCCTTCAACCTGATCGTCAGTAAGCCCGTAGCTTGGCTGGACTTCGATCTCGGCTTCTTTGCCGCTGCGTTGCTCGCGCGCTGAAACGTGCAGGATTCCATTCGCGTCGATCAAGAATTTCACTTCAATTCGAGGCATGCCCGCAGACATTGGCGGAACGCCTTTCAGGTCGAAGCGCGCCAGTGAGCGGCAATCCTTTGCCAATTCGCGCTCTCCCTGCACAACGTGAATGGCGACGTTCGTCTGCCCATCCACTTGTGTGGTGTAATGCTGCGTTGCCGACGCCGGGATGGTTGAATTTCGCAAGATGATCTTGTCGGTTACGCCGCCTGCGACCTCGATCCCAAGCGAAAGCGGAGTCACATCGAGGAGCAACATATCCTGTGTGGCTTCGGAGCCGCCAGAAAGAATATTGGCTTGCACCGCCGCGCCGAGCGCGACCACTTCGTCCGGATTCAGGTCGGTATGCGGCTTACGCTGGAATAATTGTTCCACCAGAGCGCGCACCCTTGGGATGCGGGTCGATCCGCCAACCAGCACGACTTCGTCAATTTGCTCCGGGCTTAAGGCGGCATCTTTCAGGGCTTGCTTGCACGGAGTAACGGTGCGTTCGATCACGGGTGCGGCAAGCTGCTCAAATTGTTCACGAGTTATTTCCCGCCGATAATGCTTGTCACCGGGAAGCTCAATGTCGAGTTTCACGGATAGCTGAGCAGAAAGCACGATCTTGGCGTCAATAACAGCCTTGCGGATTCCGGCTACGACTTCGCCGTTGCGGGAAACATCCATTCCTTCGTCGCCGCGAATGTCATCCAGCGCAATCCGGATCAGCAGGTTGTCGATGTCATCTCCGCCAAGATGCGTGTCGCCGTTGGTGGCAATGACTTCGAAAATCCCGTCGTGCAGACGAAGAATTGATATATCGAAAGTCCCGCCGCCCAGATCGTAAACCGCGACGATCCCATTTTCCTTTTTGTCGAGACCGTAGGCTAGCGAAGCCGCAGTCGGCTCATTCACAAGGCGAAGAACTTCAAGCCCAGCGATGCGTCCCGCATCTTTTGTAGCTTGGCGCTGAGCGTCGTTAAAGTATGCAGGAACCGTGATCACGGCCTTTGTGACTGGTCCGCCGAAGAAGCGTTCAGCATTGCGCCTGAGTTGGCGGAGGATGTAAGCGGAGATCTCGGGTGGGGTGAAGGTCCTTTCGCCCAGTTTGATGCGCAGAACTTCTCCCGCCTGAAGATCGTCAGCCAGGCGGAAGGGGAACAGTTTCAGCTCTTCCTGAATGTCCTCAACTCCGCGTCCCATGAGGCGCTTGATCGAATAGACTGCGCGTTCGGGCGTTTCAATCAAATATTTCCGCGCAGCATTGCCAACAATAATCTTGTCGTTTTCATCGAGTGCAACGACCGAAGGGACAAGGTTCAATCCATCCTCGCCCGGAATGATGACCGGGTTCTCCCCTTGCATGAACGCCACGAGAGAATTCGTGGTGCCGAGGTCAATGCCGACGATGCGATCAGTAGCCATTCAAGAAATTTTAGATTGCAGATTTCTGATTGCAGATTGATTCCGAAATCTAAAATCTGAAATCAATAATCTCAAATTTCACTTCTCCAACGCGTCATTCACGTCCCGAACCAAATTCCCGATGTAGGAGCGGCGGTTCAGCAAGTCCACCATCCTGTCGCGGACCCGGCGGCGTTCCTGCTCGCTATCTGATTCCTCGGCCGAGTCCCATTCGCTCCAATAGTCTTTAAGTTCATTGAACAATGTGCTGAATTTTGCTCCCAAAGACTGTTTATGCGTCTGCAGCTCCTGAACCAGGGCGGAATCTTCTTCTCCCAATTTCTTGCTCGCGCGAAGTTCTTCGAGCTGCATGTTCAATTCAAAAACTTCTTCCAGCAGGTCCGGAGGAACAATCTGCTTCTTCTCTCCGGTCTTCCGCGCCTCTTCAGTTGCCGCCTTCGATTGTCCTTCCAGTTCCACGCCTTCCAGCTTCAGCAAGTACTCTGTCCGCCGGATCGGGTCTTTCAGTGTGCGATAAGCGTCATTCAGTCGCGAGCTCTGCTCCAGGCTCCATTCCTGCTCCTGCGAATCGCGGTCAGCGTAAACATCTGGGTGCAACTTGCGGCTCAACGCATAGAACTCGCGCTCGAGAGCAGCGGTGTCGAGATTCAGCTTTCGCGGCAGGCGGAAGAATGTGAAATAGTCCACCGGCGTTGGCGGCTGCACCTTTCCGCACGATGTGCAGAAGTGCGCAGCGCGCATATCGCCGCACGACCAGCAGGCATGCGCTGCTTCAACCGTTGCCGTGTTTGGATCAGCGCTCATGGAAAGCTCTTCGATTCGTGTGGCGCGGGCGCTCCCGCCCGCGAACCAAGCCAGTTTGTCGGGGAGCAGAGCCTCTCAGCGACTATTATTCTGAAACGCCGCCAGCCACAATCCGCGGGCGAGGCGCCCGCGCCACACAGGCCCTAGCCCGAGAACGACGTTCCACAGCCGCAGGACTTGTTGGCATTCGGGTTCACGAATGCGAACCCTTGCTGCATCAATGTCTCCTGATAGTCGAGCGTCATCCCGTGCAGATAAATGAATGACTTCGGGTCCACAAAAACCCGTACATCGTCGAACCGAAAGACACGGTCGCGCTCGCGCGGCTGAGAATCAAAGCGAATGTTATAGCTCAAGCCAGAGCATCCTCCGCCCTGTACGCCGACTCGCAGGCCGCCCTGCTCAGGCGACACGCCTTCCTTGGCCATAGCCAAGCGGATCTTCGCGATCGCCCGGTCGGTGACCTGGAGGCCCTTTGCGGGCGCTGTCTTCGCCGGCTCTGCCGTAATTGTGGTCATATTTCCTGAACGAACGTGGGTGGTGCCCCATTCTTTCGCGCCTTTTGCGAAAGGGTGGGAACTAGACTAGTTCGCTTCCACTGCCACGGGCACTGCCGATGTCTGCTTCTTCTTCCAATCACCAATGGCCGCGCGGATTGCATCTTCTGCCAGCACCGAGCAGTGAATTTTCACTGGCGGCAGCGAAAGCTCCTTCACGATTTCGGTGTTCTTGATCGAAAGCGCCTCGTCAATTGTCTTGCCCTTCACCCATTCGGTGGCGAGTGAAGACGAAGCAATCGCCGAGCCGCAACCGAAAGTCTTGAACTTGGCGTCTTCAATGACATTGGTGGCCGGATTAACTTTGATCTGCAGCTTCATAACGTCGCCACATTCCGGCGCTCCGACCAGTCCCGTACCCACTTCAGGACTGCCCTTGTCCATGGAACCAACGTTCCGCGGATTGTTGTAATGATCGATTACCTTATTGCTATATGACATTTACGCTCTCCTAAACTCGAAATTTTCGTCGCTTTGCGGCTTACTCCGCCGCCCATTTCACAGATTTAAGGTCAATTCCCTCTTTCGCCATCTCGTAGAGCGGCGACAGTTCGCGCAATCGCTGCACCGTCTCAATTACCCGATCTGCAACGTAATCCACTTCTGCTTCGGTGTTAAAGCGGCCCAGCCCAAAGCGAATCGAACTGTGAGCCAAGTCGTCTCCTGTGCCCAGTGCCTTCAATACATAAGATGGCTCAAGCGTCGCAGAAGTGCACGCCGAACCGCTGGAAACCGCGACATCGTTAATGCCCATTAGCAACGACTCACCCTCGACATAAGCAAAACTGATGTTCAAGTTCTGCGGCAGCCGGTGCTCGGTCGAGCCGTTGATATAAACCTCGTCGAGATTGCTCATGATCCTGTCGCGAAGACGATTGCGCAGTCCCGCCATGCGGCATGATTCCTGCGGCATCTCTTCGTAACAGAGCGCACACGCTTTGCCCAGGCCGGCAATGCCGGGAACGTTCAGCGTTCCCGATCGCATGCCGCGTTCGTGACCGCCACCATCTATGATCGGTGAAATCTGCACGCGAGGATTCTTGCGCCGCACATACAGCGCGCCCACGCCCTTCGGCCCATACATTTTGTGCGCTGAAATCGAAACCAGATCTAGGTTTTGCTTGATTACATCAATCGGGACTTTGCCGACGGCTTGGGTTGCATCGGTGTGGAAGATCACACCCCTTTCGTGACAAAGCTTTCCGATTTCCGCGATCGGTTGCAGCACGCCAATCTCGTTGTTAGCGGCCATGATTGTCACAAGAATGGTCTTGTCGTCTATCGCGCGCTTCAGGTCGTCGAGATCAACCAATCCATCTTTCTGCACCGGTAGATAGGTGACGCGATAGCCGTATTTTTCCAGCCGCTTGCAGGTATCGAGCACCGCTTTGTGCTCTGTGACAGCAGTGATGATGTGATTACCCTTCTCGCGATACATCTCAGCGACACCCTTGATCGCCAGGTTGTCGCTCTCGGTCGCACCGGAAGTGAATATGATCTCCTTCGGAGTCGCACCAATCAGTTTCGCGATGCGTTCACGCGCGGTTTCCACGGCTTCTTCACCGGCCCAACCAAAGGAATGGTTACGGCTGGCGGCATTGCCGAATCTGTCGGTGAAATACGGCAGCATCTCTTCCAGCACTCGCGGATCCACGGGCGTGGTCGCGTGGTTGTCCATGTAAATCGGCAGCTTCACGCCATGGCCATTTGTCGGCTGTTTGCTTACTTCTACTTCGGGGATTGTCGCCACTTCCGTGCTCATGATTGCCTCTCTGCTAGTTTCTGATTCTTACCAAGCTAGTTTCTGATTCTTACCAACTCAGCTTTTGTTTCGGCTCGAGGTTCGCTGATTTCCTCTTCCTCTTTCATATGAGATATCTTGATGCGGCGCAGCACCTGCTCGATGCTGTCATTTACTCGGCGCAAGGGTTCGCGAATCGTACAACGGTCAGTCTGATCACACTCGCCGCGAACCGTAATGCACGAAGTAATGAACAGCGGGCCATCAATCGCACGAATTACTTCAAACGCCGAAATCGTCTCCGGACTCTGGGCCAGTGTGTATCCGCCGTTTGTCCCATGCTGCGAAATCAGTAGTCCGGCTTTCACTAGCCGCTGCAGGATCTTGGCGAGTGCCTCTTGCGGAATGCCGTAACTCTCGGCCACGTCCTTTGCGCTGCATATTGCGCCATGGCCGTGTTCGGCCAAGTGTTTCATCGCCATCAGTCCGTAATCGGCTTTTTTGGTTAGCTTGAGCATGTCAGCTTCAGCACGCGGACATATCCGATCTTTCTAGTCGGATATTAAGATTCTACCCTGTGGAGCGGACTAGCACAAGGTCAAGCAGCCAACTGTCGAACCTTGCAGTGGATGGTAATCCCAAGCAGATGAGTGGGTTACGTGAGTACGACGATTTTGGTCGGATTTTACGACCGCAGCTTTGCAAGCTCCCAAAAAGCCACATTTCATAGCTGCGTATTTCTTTGCTTGACAATCGCCGCGTTCCGGCTAAGAATACCGCTCAATTCCGGCAAAATTTCTCAAGGCATAGCGTGCCCGAGGACTGTGGACCGGAATCTATGACCTCATCCCGCCCTGCTCAATCTCCCGAAATGAAGACCGCCATGCCAGCTTGCAAACATCCGCGCGTGCGCATCGTGGCGCGCGAAGAAGACGCTGAATTTGTGGAATGTCTGGACTGCGGCGAAGTGTTCGAGTCCAGCGAGTTCAAAGACATGGATATTGAAGAGAGCAAATTGGAAGAGAGCTAGCTGAAAATCAGCCATCAGCTATCAGCCGTCAGCTCTCAGGAAAAACCGCCAACAGCCTGTCATTCCGAGTCGTCGAGCTAGCGAGACGGCGAGGAACCTGCTTTTCTGTTGGCCTCAAGCAGGTTCCTCCGCGCCTAGCATGCTCGGCGCATCAGAATGACAATTCCTTGGGAATTGGTTTTGCTGACAGCTGACGGCTGACAGCTATTTCAGCGCCATCCCCGCTTCGGCTGAAAAATCCATCGCGGCAAATTCTTTGGCGAGAAATTTCGGATAAGCTGCCGCTGCAATCATGGCGGCATTGTCAGTAGAAAGGGAACGTGAAGGAAAAAACACGGGCAATCCCTCTGCGGCAGCTTCTCGCTCAAACGTCTGGCGAAGCTCGGCGTTGGCCGCAACCCCTCCGCTCACGAACAGTGTAGAGACATCGTACTCACGCGCCGCCGCTAGAGTCTTGCCCACCAGGTCGTCAACGATGGCCCGCTGAAAGGACGCGACCAGGCCGAGCGTCTGCGGATCACAGTTCTCAAGAATATCCTTGAGCTTCGGCTCTGTGATCTGGGCGAGCGCCTTGCGCCGGGCTTCAATCGAACCCTTTAGGTTGTGAGTCTCAACGTGACGAAGTACGGCGGTCTTGATTCCACTGTAAGAAAAATCAAACCGCCGACGGTCGAATGCGGGTTCCCCCCACCCTTTGAAGGGCGCAAAGGGTCGGGCAGCCACTTCTTTCGCGTCCCCTAATGAGGCTGCCCCACCCTTCGTGGTTTTCGAAGGGTGGGGGGAACCTAGGTGAGGTGCCCCATCCTTTCGCGTTTTTTGCGAAAGGGTGGGCGTCCGTCGATCTGGATGCTTAATCTGCGACGGCGGAAATCTCACCGCCTGCGGATCCCCGTGCACCGACAGCTTGTCAATCACCGGCCCGCCCGGATATCCCAGCCCCAGCAGCTTCGCAACTTTGTCGAAGGCTTCCCCAGCCGCATCGTCACGCGTGTGACCAATGTTTTCGTACGACCAACTCTCACCTCGCTGCTCCGCCAAATAAAAAAGATGAGTGTGTCCGCCTGAAACCACCAGCGCGAGCACAGGAAACAGCAGCTCACGATTTCCCTTCTGCCGCTCTTCAAGCAGCACTGCATGAATGTGGCCTTCAAGGTGGTTGACGGCAATCAGCGGCTTTTCGAGCGCAAACGCCAGCGCTTTGGCGAAACTGATTCCGACCAGCAGCGATCCTGCAAGCCCCGGCCCCTGCGTTACCGCAAGCGCGTCAATGGATTCGTAGCTCTGCCCCGCATCCGCGAGTGCCTTGCGCACCACTGGAACAATCGTCCGCAGATGCTCGCGCGATGCCAATTCGGGCACAACTCCACCATAAGGAGAGTGGGTCGCAGTTTGCGATGCCACGACGTTGGAGATAACTTCCTCGCCCGAACGCACCACGGCGGCCGCGGTTTCGTCACAGGAGCTTTCAATACCGAGGATGTATGCGTCAGACATGGATCTATTTTCGCAGATGACCTGGATCTGGAGCCAAGAACAACCCCGCCTTCCCCTTTCCCGATCTCTGTCGTAATCTTTTAAGCCTATGGATCCCAAACACCGCAGCCGTCTTATCACCGAGGGGCGCGACCGGTCGGGTGCGCGTTCGATGTTCAAAGCAATTGGCTTTACCAGCGAAGACCTGGCCAAGCCGTTGATCGGGGTGGCCAATACCTGGATCGAAACCATGCCGTGCAATTTCCATCTGCGCCGGCTTTCGGCCAAGGTGAAGGAGGGCATCCGCGCCGCCGGCGGCACCCCGATGGAGTTCAATACCATCGCCATCAGTGACGGCGAGACTATGGGCACGGAAGGAATGAAGGCGTCTCTGGTGAGCCGCGAAGTGATCGCGGATTCGATCGAGCTGGTTTGCCGCGGGCAGCTGTTCGACGCCGTGGTGTGTGTGGTCGGTTGCGACAAGACGATTCCCGCGGCTGCCATGGCAATGGCACGCGTGGATATTCCCGGGCTCATTCTTTACGGGGGAACCATTGCCGCCGGTAGTTTTCGCGGCAAGGATGTAACCATTCAGGACGTCTATGAGGCGATTGGCGCCAATGCCGCCGGCAAGATCAGCGATGCCGATCTGCAAGAACTCGAAAACGTCGCCTGCCCAGGAGCAGGCGCGTGCGGCGGGCAGTACACGGCGAACACCATGTCCACGGTCATGGAGATGATCGGCCTCTCGCCGATGGGCTTCAACAGTGTGCCCGCGATGGATCCGCAGAAAGACGATATTGCGTTTCGCTGCGGCGAGTTGGTGATGAACCTTCTGCAGCGCGGAACCAAGGTAAAAGACATTCTCACTCGCCAAGCACTGGAGAACGCAATCGCCGGGGTCGCAGCGTCGGGCGGCTCGACCAACTCTGTTTTGCACTTGCTCGCCATCGCGCGAGAGTCGGGGGTTCCGCTTGAGATTGATGATTTCCAGAAGGTAAGCGAACGGACGCCATTGCTCTGTGATCTAAAACCATTCGGAAGATTCGTCGCGGCAGATATGCACCGCGCGGGTGGAATCCGTTTGCTGGCAAACCGATTGCTCCAGGGAAAAAAGCTGCACGAGAATGCAATGACGGTGAGTGGGCGCACGATTGGTGAAGAGGCTGCTGCCGCCGTAGAGACTCCCGACCAGGAAGTGATTGCACTGCTCGACAAGCCGCTGAAGGCGAGCGGCGGTCTGGTCGTGTTGCGCGGAAACCTCGCGCCAGAAGGTTGCGTGGCAAAGATCAGTGGTCACGAGCGGTTGAGCCATCGCGGGCCGGCGCGCGTGTTTGAGTCTGAAGAAGAAGCAATGGCTGCGGTCACCGGTAAACGCCTCAAGGCCGGCGACGTGGTCGTGATCCGCAACGAAGGTCCCAAAGGCGGGCCGGGCATGCGCGAGATGCTGGCCGTCACCGGCGCGATCGTTGGCGAGGGAATGGGCGAATCCGTGGCCCTGCTCACCGATGGCCGTTTCAGCGGCGCCACCCGCGGCCTGATGATAGGACACGTTTCCCCGGAAGCGGCGCTGGGCGGCCCAATTGCCGCTGTCCACGAAGGGGACACCATTCGCATGGACGTAAAGCAGCGCGTGCTCGAAATCGAAATCAGCGACTCTGAAATCCAGAGAAGAATGGCGAACTGGAAGCCGCCGAAGCCGCGTTATCCAACCGGCGTGTTCGGCAAGTACGCTGCGCTGGTGGCGTCCGCATCGCAAGGCGCGATCACGCGACCGAAATAAGGATCAGCCGAGCTTGTGTGGGGACAGCCGCCCTCGGCTGTCCAGTCGAGCAAAGCTCGAAGTACACCATGAGCACGGGAATCTGACCTTCGGTCCGAGGACAGCCGAGGGGCGGCTGTCCCCACGTTGTCATTGACCGAATTTTTACCAAAACAGAATTTGCAAGTCTCAGCGCATCCAAGTAAGTTGTTCTGAGGCGGTGACGGTTTTGTGCACGCGTGAGAGACTCTCCCGGGTCTCGATTTTCATCTCTCTCTTTGTCGCTCTCGGCGCGAGCACCGCCTTCGCGCAGAGCCGAGACCAGATTGCTCCCACCCTTTCGAGAGCACATCGCGCATACACGATTTTTCCTCCCCGCGGCCACGTTTCCGCATCATCAAGCTCCCGCTCGGCGATCTTCGAGAATTCTTCTGCGATAGATTCCGTCAAGACGTTCAACGGCGACTTCCAAGCGCCGGGGGTAGGCCCGTCAGGAAATCTGCAGCGTCATTGGTTCTACACCATGGCAGGCAGCCACCCGGGGTTGGGTGGCACAACCAGCTTCGATGCTCCCATCGTTCCGGTCTCTCTCGACTTGCTGGATTACGACGGCTCGGTCCGCGTGGTAAGCGGTCACAAGCTTCACTATTCGGTGCAGCCGTTTGTTGGCCTGGTCATGAATTCTCCGGTATTTCAAAATGCGGAATACTCGAGCAGCGATGTGCCTACGCAATTCTCGGACGCAGTACAGCGAGCAGAGTTTTATAACGTAATGCAGCCTGATTGGCACACATTGTTGAAGCCGTCGCTCAAGCCCGAGCGGACATTGTCGGTGCCCCGCGGCGCGTATTTTTTTGCGTTGCAAGATGATGGCTCCTGCTGCGCCTTTGTCCTGGTAGATATTAATGTGTTCTCGAACCGCTTGTTTCCTGCGAGCGCGAATGACGACACAAGCCCGGTGGGCGCGGCGGAACACGCGGGCGACATCACGACTCGGGACATTTCAACATTTCTTTTTCCCAATACCTACCTCTACTTCAACCGGGACCCAAACCAGTGCTGCGTCCTCGGCTTCCACACTTATGATTTCGAGCCTGGTGATGCCAGTAACGGTTTCCGCGAGAAAAGGTATGTGCTGAACTACTCAAGCTGGATCAGCCCCGGCCTATTCGGGTCCGGATTCGAAGACGTGACTGCACTCAGCCACGAAGTCACCGAAAGCTTGAATGATCCTTTTGTCGGTAGCGATGGAATTCATGGCATCACCCCGTGGTGGCTTTCGCAAAACGGAAATTGCCAAAATGACTTGGAGGTTGGGGACGCGATCGAAGGATTGCCGGACTCGACCGTCGCAATTCGGACGAAGAATAGAACTTACCATCCGCAGAACGAGGCCCTACTGCAGTGGTTTGAATTTCAGTCGCCCTCCACTGCTTTGGGCGGTGCTTACAGCTATCCAAATCAAAATGTGCTGACTTCGCTTTCTCCGCCGCAGGGTGTGAATTGCAAGTAGGCTGTCAGCTCTCAGCCGTCAGCTATCAGCTATCAGCTTGAGCAACGCAAAACTACGCGCCTCGATGCTTTTGCTGATAGCTGATGGCTAAATTAGAACGAGAACATCATCTGCAAATCCACACGCCGGTTGGCCGACGCCGAGGAGAACGGCCCTCCCGCCAGAGCGATTGATTGACCGAAGAATGGCGAACTCAAGTTTCCTACAGGTGGCGCAGGGCTGACCGAATTGAAAATATTGCGTCCCGAAATGCTGAACGTGAGATTGTAGCGGCGGTTAGTGGCAGCGCCGAAGCCGAACGGATTGCCTCCCCCAGCTCCGCTCAATCCACGTCCGCCTAGCCCGCCTCCGGGACCCCCGCCGCGAGGACCGCCCCGGCCCTCCATTCCACCGCTCCCACCACTACCTTTGGATTCGCGACCGAACCCAAAGGTCTTACTCAGCCGGAGGTTGAAAGTAGCGTTACCCGGCCCATTCCCAAAGTTCACCGGAAGAACCTGCCCCGCGGCAGGCGTCGGATTAAGCGTCCCGAGGGTTGTGCAATAGGTTCCGTTGGGTTGCAAAGTCACGCTTCCGCACACCGCGTTCGAGACGAATTGCGGACGATCATTAAAAATGGAGTCACCATTATTATCCTGTCCAGTCGTGATGTTATACGGCGAACCGGAGTTGATGATGATGAACGGACTCAGCCGAAATCCATATGGAACTTCAAGCGAACCGCCAATGAAAGCGCGATGCCGAACATCGAAGGCCGCGGGTCCATAATCCGCCATGGGATCGTCCTGGTTCGACAGAAAACTGGCTGAACTGGTTAGGCCGTTCGAAAAAAAACCACCGCCACCGCCACCGCCCGCGGCATTGCTGTTTGCGTAATTCAGCGTGTAAAAGCCAAAGAGAGAGACCTTCTTGCCCGCTGCGACTCTTACGTTGGCAATCAGCTGGTTCTGGCGGAAGACGCCTTCGGAGTCGTATTCATATACGTTCTGATTGCCATATTGCGCGTTCGGCCTGATACCGTTCGCATCGGGCGCGTTGATGTTGCGGATGTAAAGTGCATGTTCTCCGCGCGAATTCAAATACGTCAAAGACAGAGTTGCAGCCTTGGTTATCTGACGTTCTATGCTAGCAGCGCTCTGGATGGTGTACGGCGCGCGCAGGTTTGGTGAAGTCTGATAGATCGTCGGAGATCCGATCGAAGAAAGCTGGCTGAAGGACGGAAACTGGGAGGGGTTTACGAAAAAAAAATTGGGATTCTGCACAACCGCACTCTGCTGCGTCACGCCATTGAGCCGCTCCGCCTGCGCCACCAGGTTGTATCCAAAGCGGTCGTAGAACATGCCAAAGCCGCCGCGCACGACAGTTTTTGGAGCTGACTTGCCGTCGCTTCCAATTCCCCAGGCGATTCCCAGCCGAGGAGCAAAATCCGCGTGATCGTGAATATCATTCTGCGATTCGAAACGAAGTCCATAGGTGAGCGAAATGTTCGGTCTTATGCGCCATTCATCTTCGGCATACAAACCCGCGTCAAACCAGTTCACTTCCACGAGCGGCGCGCCAGTCGTAATCGAGAACTGGGTTGGGCATGAAGCCGCGGAGTAGTTTTGCGCGGAACAGTTCCCCTGCGCTGCGCTCTGGTAGGCCTGAAGCGCCGTTGCAGCCAACTGACCGTTGGAAAACACTGGCGAGAAAACAAATGTCCCGTTAAAGTTGGGATTCGACGAAGTCGAAATATTCAATCCGCGAAGCCTCGCCCCGAACTTGATCAAGTGATTCCCGTGTGAGATGGAAGTGGAATTCTGCAATTCGTAATTGTTTTGAGTGCTGCGGACCTGCCCCTGGGCGCTTCCTCCCATGGTGAATGCACCTTGCACCTGAACTGTAGGCGTCGAAGGGAATGGCAACTGGTGATTGATCTCGCGCTGAAACTGGAACCGCGTTTCATTGACAACTTTCGGACTCAAAATCTGCGAGTCGCTAATCTGGACCGTGTGCTCGGTCTCGTTCAAGTTGTACGCCTGCTCGGGCAGCGAAAACTGTGTCAGTCCGTGGTTCTGGCTGGTCTCATGCGTTAACTGATAGCGCGCGGTAAGGGTGTTGCTGGAGCTGATCTGATAATCCAGGCGCGGGCTGATGTTGGTTCGAGTGCGTGGACTGGGAATAGATTCCTGCAATTGAGTGAAATTCGAATTCGGGTCGGTTGCATTGATCGCCGCAAACTCATTTATATTTCGGCGCTCAACATCGAAAAATAAAGAGGCCTTCTTCCCCAGCGGCCCGCCAAGGTTCCCGTTAAACAACTCAGAGTTGTAATCCGGCCTAGTCGGCACATATGGATTGCGGCTATTGAAGATAGCATTGTTGTTGTTGAACATGAATTGCCCGTGATACTTGTCACTGCCGGGCTTGGTAAAGACTTCGATCCGGCCGTAACCCAGCTTGTCATACTGTGCCGAGAACGGGTTCTGGTTGACACGTATCTCGCGAATAGCCGACTTCGGTGGAAGCTGCCCTCCCGTGAAACCATCAATATAAATTTGGCCCCCATTCGGTCCTGCCGATGGGCCCGCCAGCGCTTGCAGTTCCGACTGAAGCTCGTCGGGATCATCTGACAGCGCGTCCAGATCTTTTCCCCTGATGATTAGAGACCCGGCATTTGAGGATGCGCTGACATCGAGTTGGGTGCCGCCTTCATCTCCCTGAACCTCAACTTTTTCCGGTTTGGTTTGAATTTGCAGCGTCAGGTTGAGCTTTTGGGTCTGCCCCGCAGATAGAGTTACGCCATCTTCGCTATGCGCCGCGAAACCGTTTGCGACTGCTGCCACGGTATACGAACCTGGAACTAGTGAGCGAATTTCAAACGATCCTTGCTGATTAGTAGTCGTCGTAGCTTGCTTGCCGTCGGGGCCGGTCACTGTAACCGTGGCTTGTGGAATGACAGCGCCAGTCTGGTCGGTGACCTTCCCACTGAGGGCCGTGGTGGGCGTCTGCGCAACGGTGGCGATGCAAAACGCAAGTACTACGCAAGCAATGAGCAGAATTTTGTTCATTTATGATTCTTAAAGTTACTGACCCGCAGTATCTGCCCCGGCGCCAGCGGGCGCACCCAGGTTCCACGGCGAGAGAATAGTTGATGCATGCGTGCCAGGCGCAGCGGTAAGGATTGGCTCAACTCCCGCGAGGAGGTTGGTTATAGTGGGTGCTGAAGTCGCACTTCCCTCTGTAGCCACCAGCACCACGGCGTCGCCTTTGTTTAACTCGCTGATCGCAACTGCCGGCATATGGCTGAGCATCTGTTGAAGATCTGGCGGCGCGCCACCTTCACGTCCTCCTGGGCCTCCGGGCACCCCAGGCACGCCACTCGCGTTACCCGCTCCGCGCCAACTTCCCTGCCCTTGTCCTTGGCCGCCGCTCCAGTTGCTGCCTGCCGCAGGGGAATTGTTCGCGCCCTGCGGAGAGGCCGTCCCCGGTGCGCCGGGGGTGCCGCCCTTCAGTCTCATGGCAAATCCCATCGCTACGTTCGGAAGTAATTTGCGTAATTGGGAATCTGCGCTGACCTTGACGGTGATCGGCTTCTTCGTCGCTAAGTCCATGACTGTAATGTTGCCGTCTGCTGCATTCGTGGACACCACAGTTCCAGTAACATCTCTAAATGCCCCCGAAACGATCTCCTGAACGTTGAATTCCACGCCGTCTGGGTTCTTCGTGCCGCGAGCTTGGATCCGGTCTCCTGGCTTGATTTCGTCGAACCTGCCCGGCCTGGCATCCTCATACTTGGCCGAGTCTGGAAGATAGCGGCGAAAGCTTGTGCTCGCCGAAATCCGGATGGCGATGGGCTTGGCTGTCGATAATGGAGAACTGGTGAGCATGATGGTTCCGCCATCGACGTCAACCGATTTCACGATTCCGCCAACGCCCTTGCGCCATTCGTCGCGCTCTTGCTGCTGGCGTTCCGCTATCTCGCCCTTCTTCATCACGACCACGGAAGAGGCGATCAATGCCCCGCCTTCTCCGGACTGACCTCGCACAAACACACGGTCACCAACTTCGATTTCTGACACCGCAATCGGGCTGGCACTTTTCAGATCAGTCTGCCCTGGTTGAGTACGTACAACACGTGCTGATTCGGAAAGCGTTACCGTCATTTCAGAGCCACTGTCGGTCGTCACGACTGCTGAACTTCCAGTAACCGACTTGATGGTTCCAACGACTTTTGCAGGCGGACTCTGGGCCCACGCGGCGGCAAGCAGCAAAAACACTGCGACCAGCAAGGCGGAACCACGACTCACTATTGCCCTCGCCCGCGATTCTGAATGTCTTGCCGCACCCATCTTCCCTGCTCCAATCATCTTCACTCAATCATGATCATTCAATCATGCGCCCAAAGGGGGGTGACGTAAAGAATTGTCAAAAATGCGGGTAAATGTAATTGAGAGGAAGAAACGCTAGGTGTCACAGGGTGGCCCGTTGTTCATGTCACTGACAGCATTCGCGGGTTCAGCGTCGGGTGCTCCTGGTCGTGATCAGAGTCTTCATCTTTCCATCCGGAGTCTCGACGGCGGCAACCAGCGTGTGCGAGTTGGGGGTAATCTCGATGAATGAGTCGCGCATTTTCGTCGGCTTGCCTTTGACGTTTTCGCTGTAATCGTTGACGAAAACTTCACCCTCCCAATGCGCTGTGCCGCGAATTAAGCAACCAGAGCCGCGATCTTTGAAGCATACGAAAAAACCGTAAACTTTAGCGCCCCTGTCCCACCAGATCGCGATCAGGTGGCTCAGTTTTCCTGCAGAGCCGTCGGAGTTGCCTTCGCAGAGTAACGTCGTCCCCCCGGTAGTCAGCCCGCAATGTGAAGTGCCGCGACGTTCGCCTCCATTTGGGAAAGCCTGGCTACGCTCCATGGTCTCAATGTTTTCCCAATCGCCAGCCAGCGCCCGCGCAACGTGGCTCATCTCGTGGCTAGCGTCGGTTGTGGATTTCGGCGCATCTTGCGCGAGCGCGAGACTTGGAAAGATAAACGCAGAAACTAGTAAGGCTGCAAGCTTGCGAATCATAAGTTGGGGATCGCGTGGATTGCATGGCAACCCAGCCCGACAACTTAGACGATGCAATACCGCTTTCGATAGCGCCGGAATCTACCTGCGGGCCGACGCTCCTTCCATTTCGAGAAGGGCCTTCTTCCTTTCTACACCCCAGCGATAGCCGCCGAGATCCCCGTCGGTCCGTACGACGCGGTGGCACGGGATGGCAATCGCCACCGGATTCGTAGCGCAAGCTCGCGCGACCGCGCGCACTGCGGTTGGCTGGCGGATTGACTTTGCGACTTCGGCGTACGAACGTGTGTCTCCGAAGCTGATGGACTGCAGATACGTCCACACGCGGCGCTGGAACGCGGTCGCCTGGATATCCAGCGGAAGCGAGGATGTCCGTTCCAGCCCTTGCATGTGCCGCATAACTTTTTGAGCGAGTTCGGAGAGGGCCGAATCATCGCGTCGTCGGACGGCGAAGGGGAACTCCTGCTTCAATCCTTGTTCAAGTTCTTCGTCCGATTCTGCGAATTGGATGCTGCAAATTCCCTTGTCCGTAGCCGCCACTAGAATGCGGCCTAGCGGAGAGTCGGCACAGGTGTAACGAATCGGAGCTGCAATCGCTCCTCGCCGGTACTTCGCAGGCTCCATCCCCAATTCCGAGGCCGTTCGCGAGTACAACCGGCTGGTAGAGCTGTATCCGGCTTCATGCATGGCGCGGGTGACCGAGTGTCCCGCCTTCAGATTTTGCCGAAAGCCGCGCATCCTGCATGAGTTCGCATATTCCTTGGGCGTGATCCCCAGCACCGCTTTGAAGGTGCGCTGCAAATGGAAAGGGCTCTGCCGAAATTCATCGCTCAAGCGAGCAAGCGTGGTCGGTTCATCCAGATGCTGCTCGATGTATCGGCAGACGGCCTTAATCATTTCCTGGCGCGGATTTCCGCTGACCGCCTTCGGCCGGCAGCGCAGGCACTCGCGAAAGCCCGCTTTCTCGGCTTCCTGCGGTTGGCGGAAAAATGACACGTTCTCGCGCCGAGGACGTTTCGAGGGACACGAAGGCCGGCAATAAATGCCTGTAGACGACACAGCGAAGACAAATTTGCCGTCGCTGGCGCCATCGCGCGCGAGCACGGCCTGCCACCGCGGGTCTTCTACAATAATATGTGGCATCTGTGTTCCATCCAATCTTGCGGGTTCGAAGCTCAGTATCGCACTGTTACTGTTCATGACGAGAGGTTATGACGGGGCGAAAAATCCTGCTATCCGGATCTTGCGGTCAAACCAATTTTCCTGCAGTATGGTCGGTTCGACCTGGAGGAACCATTCAATCTGAAGTAGTCACCGCGCGCGTCTCTCGCGAGATCGTACCGGACGCGGCGAATCCTACCATGGAGTGGCAAGCAGCCCGTCCGATTCGCTTCTCGGCGGACTGGCAAGGCGACCGTGCTGATTCTGCGCTTGAGACCGAGATTCGCATATTGTGGTCGCCCGTCACCTTGTATTTGCGGTTTGTCTGTCGTTATCGAGAGCTCTTTGTATTCCCCGATTCCGATCCCAACGGTCGGCGCGATCACCTCTGGGACCGCGATGTCGCTGAAGCCTTTCTGCAGCCCGTGCCCAGTCAGACACGCTTCTACAAAGAATTCGAGATTGCTCCGAATGGAATGTGGATTGATCTCGACATATCACCCTCGGGTCTCGCTGATCTCAAGAGCGGTCTAACTCGCTCTGTGCATGTTGATGAACAAGCTAGAGTTTGGGTCGCAGAAATGGCGATTCCCATGCGCGCGATCACCCAGAATTTCAATCCAAATGCTGCGTGGCGCGCAAATTTCTATCGCGCAGAGGGCAAGACCGAGCCGCGGCAATACATGGCCTGGCAGCCAACTCATACTCCGCAACCGAATTTCCACGTGCCAAAAGCGTTCGGCATGTTGCGGTTCGCGCCAGAGTAATTCTGTTGCCACTGCGGCCCGGGAAGCCAACCACCAACCCGGAGGCAAACCGGGAGAGCACGGCTTCCAGCCGTGCCGCAAGGACCTGAAGAAGATTCGGCTTTTTAGCCGCTTGGGGTTAACTTACAAGACTGGCGGCACGCTCGCGAAGATAATCAGGCACCGTTTCCTGCCACGGACGCATTTCAATTCCGCATAGAGTCAGGCTCGCGTTAGATAGCACCGAGTACTTGGGCCTCTCCGCCGGCCTTACAAATCGGTCACTGGTCGTAGGACGAACAATAGTTTTCAGACCACCCTGCCGAATAGTTTCTGAGGCGAACTCGTACCAGGAGCATTCCCCACGATTCGTAACATGGATGATCCCGGCGGCGTTTGACCGGCACAGTTTGATAATGGCCTCGGCGAGATCGCACGTGTATGTGGGAGAGCCGCGTTGGTCATTGACGACATCAATTTCCGACCGAGTGTTCGCAAGTTTCAAAATCGTGTCCGGAAAACACTTGCCGCCCGGACCGAACAGCCAAGATGTGCGCACGATGCAGCAGTCGGGCAGAATGCTAGTTATCTCTTCTTCTGCCTCGGCCTTGGTCCTCCCATAAACATTAATTGGATTGCGCTGATCGCTGGTTTCATACGCAGAGTTCTTCTTCCCATCGAACACGTAATCGGTGCTGACGAAAAGCAGCCTGGAACCCGCGCTGGCTACGGCTTCGGCGACGTTGACAGCGCCTTGGGTGTTTACCGCAGCCGCCAGCGTGGGGTTGAGTTCGCAGCCATCAACGTCCGTGTAAGCCGCGCATAATACGATCCAGTCAGGTTTCGCGCGCGCGATTGCACTCTCGACCTGCGCGGCAACTCTGATGTCCGCCTGAGCGCTGCCAAGTCCCTCGACGTCGCCTCCACTCCATCGGCGCATCAGCGCCTTTCCGAGCATGCCGGTGGCGCCGAAGATGGTGACTCGCATTTCTTACGCGCTCTTCGCGGAGGTCACGTGTTCCCTCATCGACTGGGTGCGACCAGGCGAAAATTCCGCTGAGACATCCTTCAGATGTTTCACGTAGGCTTTGTGGGCACGACTGCGAAAGTGATTCTTTAATTGCACAATCCCAACCCGGCGATGCGCGCCCTCATCCGCCAGCCTGATGAATCGGCAACCCGCCCGCGGTTCAACCGCCATCTCTGGCACCATCGAAACTCCGGCGCCCGCAGCCACCATAGCCAGTAGAGTCGAGAACTGGCCGCTTTCGAACACCACATTCGGCCTTAGCCTGGCGCGTCCGCATGCCGACAGAGTGTTCTCGCGAAAACAGTGGCCTTCCTTGAGCAGCAGGAAGGAATCGATTTCGACTTCTCTCAGATGGGCGGATGCCCGCGATGCAAGGCGATGGGACTCGGGCACAACCAGATAAAGGGCTTCACGCAAGAGTTCTTGACAAGAAAATGGCCCATCGGGAACTGGCAAAGCGACTAGCGCCAGATCAATCACTCCTTTGTGCAAGCGTTCGAGAATTTCAAACGTGAGCTCCTCGATAATGCTTACCTGAATCTGAGGGAATTCTGCGCTGAAGCTGGCCAGGCTGCGCGGCAAGAAATAGGGCGCAATCGTGGGGATTGAGCCCACCTGCCGCGCCCTTCGCCCGACATTTCTTCGATTTCATGTTTGGCACTGTCCATCTGCCGCAAGATAGCTTCCGCCCGGGGTAGGAACGTTTCGCCGAAAAGAGTCAATCTCGCGGTACGTCCCAGACGATCAAACAGTCGCGTCCCGAGTTCATCCTCCAGCTTTCGGACCTGCTGTGAGAGCGAAGGCTGGGCTACGTCCTGCCGGTGCGCAGCGCGCGTGAAACTACCTTCGTCGGCGACAGCGCAAAAATAACGCAGTTGATGAACTTCCATAGCTTTTATGAAACTAGTGTGACCGCGATTGGCGGAAAGCACATCCTCTACATCCAAAGGAGCAGACTATGAGTGACATAGAAACTATATATTAGACCTATGATTCCCGGGAAGTTTACCTTGGCAGTGGAGGCCTAATCATGCCAGAAGAGAAAGTAGTTAAGTATGGAGATGTGACCAACGCGTGGGTGTCGAAGTAATTCGCGCGCGTGGCGTTGACGTTGAAAAACTGATCAAGATGCTGATCGCAAACGCCGCGGCAGAGTTCGCCAGCACTTATTACTACTACACCATCCTTCGCATGCACCTTGCGGGATACGAAGACTACAAAGAGATTTGCGAAGATGCAAGATTAGAGGACCGAGCCCATTGGGAGCTGATTGTTCCACGTATTTATGAATTGGGCGGCGAACTACCCAACGACCTCAAGGCTTTTCATGATCTGGCGGGCTGCACAGCGGCCAAGTTGCCGGATCCGCCCAACCGTTGTCAACATTCTCACTTTGCTGATGGAATCGGAGCGTTGCGCAATCCGCAGTTGGAGCGCAGTCTGCGATATGACCTTTGGCAAGGACCCGCGAACTTATGACATGGCTGCGCGTATCCTGAATGAGGAGGTCGAGCACGAAGCCTGGTTCATCGAACTGCTCGCCAAGGAACGCGATGGTAAGTCGATTCCATCAGGCCACTTCCGGCGCGGTGAGCCCGGCCACGCGCCTTACAGTAAGAATGCTGGTTTTTACAATCCGTGAGTTTTGCGCGCGGGTATTTTCCATCCGAATCAGGTCTGCCTGGCGTTGGCGCCAGGCGGGCCTCCCGCGGCAAACTACATGAGCTCAGACTCATTTAAGGTTCTTCTGCTGATGCCAAGACGGGGAGCAGTGGATCCAGGTGGGCCGCGAGGAACATGTCTGGGACGCTGCTCTCTCGGCCGGCATTCGCTTACCTGCTCTGTGTCATCAGGGGAGATGTTTAACTTGTGCAGCCTGGTGGATAGCGGAGAGGTCGATCAGTCGGATTCGGCCAGCTATTTTCCCGAGGACCGCGAAGCTGGTTTCGTCTTGCTCTGCACAGGAAAACCGCGGTCCGACTTACATCTCCGCACCCATCAACAAAGCGAAATGCACGCCCATCGCAGGCAGAAGCACCTTCCCGCCCCATATTCGTGAGGCTTCTGCGGGTCGGACCCGACAGAGTCTCCGGGTGTAAAATTAGATTTTCCCGCTAACCTATTCTCGAGGTACCAGCATGGCAATTCTTGAAGCCCCAGTACGGCCGATCACGCACGCCGGAACTTTCCGAAATGAACCAGCCACCAATTTCAACAAATCTGACGTGGCCCGCCAGATGCGCTCTGCGCTGGACCATGTGCACGGCCAGCTAGGTCGCGAGTATGACCTCATCATCGGGGGCCGTCGCGTGCGCACCGTCGACAAGATTCACTCTCTGAATCCGGCGCGCCCATCGCAGATCGTAGGCCTTCACCAGAAAGCCGGGAAGGAGCACGTGGAGCCGGCGATGGAGGCGGCATTGCGTGCCTTTGAAAGTTGGAGCAGAACATCTTTTGAAGAGCGCATTTCCCTGCTGTTTCGCACCGCCGACATTTTGCGCGAACGCAAGTTTGAACTCATGGCCTGGCTGGTTTTCGAAGTAAGCAAAAATTGGACTGAAGCCGACGCGGACATTGCCGAAACAATTGACTTCTGTGAGTTCTACGCCCGCGAGGCGCAGCGGCTCTCGCACGTCATGGCGCCTGTGCAATTGCCCGGCGAGCGCGACGAGCTTTTCTATATTCCACTCGGAGTCGGTGCGGTGATCCCGCCATGGAATTTTCCCTGCGCGATTATGGCCGGCATGACGCTGGCATCGATCGTCTGTGGGAATACGGTCATCCTGAAACCTTCGAGCGACTCGCCGACCATCGCTGGAAAATTTGTCGAAATTCTGGAAGAAGCCGGAATGCCGGAGGGTGTGGTGAACTTCTGTCCCGGCGCCGGGGCCAGTTTCGGTGATGCGGTGGTTGCTCATCCCAAGACTCGCTACATCGCCTTCACCGGGTCGCGGGAGGTGGGCCTTCGTATAAACAAGGTTGCCGCCGACCGCGCTCCCGGCCAGATCTGGATCAAGCGGACAATTCTTGAAATGGGCGGCAAGGACGCAATCGTTGTGGACGCTGACGCGGATCTCGATGCCGCGGTTGATGGCGTTGCCGCTGGCGCATTCGGATTCCAAGGCCAAAAATGCTCGGCTTGCTCACGGGCAATCGTTGACGAGCGCATCTACAACCCGTTTTTGGAGCGGCTAAAGGCACGCGTGGAACGGCTCACGATCGGCGATCCCGCTACAAATGTGAGCATGGGCGCGGTAATCAACGAAGGCTCGATGAAATCGATTCTCAACTACATCGAAATCGGCAAGCGCGAGGGCCGTCTGATTACCGGTGGTGAGCGCGCAAGCGGTGCGGGTGAAGGCTACTTCATCCAGCCGACGGTGATTGCTGACATCAAGCCGAAATCAAAGCTCGAGCAGGAAGAAATTTTCGGGCCAGTGCTGGTTGTGATCAAGTCCCAGAACTTCGAGCAAGGTCTGGCCATTGCAAACGACACGGAATTCGGGCTCACCGGCGCTGTTTTTACTGGTTCGCGCGAGAAGATCGAAGTGGCAAAACGCGAGTTTCACGTGGGCAATCTCTATATCAATCGCAAGTGCACCGGCGCGATTGTAGGTGCCCACCCGTTTGGGGGTTTCAATATGTCAGGAACAGATTCGAAGGCAGGTGGGCCGGACTATTTGAATTTGTTCACCCAGGGGAAGTCGGTAGCAGAGAAACTCACCTAGAATCAGCAGCGACCGTCTGGGTCGGACACTCTTGTCCGACGCTTTTGACTCTGACTTTTCGTCGAAGGATTGTGCTTAAAATTAAAAAGGGCGTCGGACAAGAGTGTCCGACCCACACGGTTACTTGCCCAGCACCAGCTTGGCAATGGTCGCAAGCTGCATATTCGACGTGCCTTCGTAAATTTTTCCAATTTTCGAATCCCGCCAATACTTTTCAACGGGATAATCTTTTGTAAATCCATAACCACCATAAATCTCAATTGCGAGGGATGTCACTCGCTCTGCCACCTGCGAGCAGAAAAGTTTGGCCATCGCCGCTTCCTTCACAAACGGCACGCCCACATCCTTCATTCTAGCGGCGTTATAGACCATCAATCGCGCAGCTTCGATTTCCGTAGCCATTTGCGCCAATTGGAACTGAATGCCTTGATATTCCGCGATGGCTTTGCCGAACTGCTTTCGTTCCTGTGCGTATTTAGACGCATATTCCCAAGCCCCGCGCGCCACTCCAGCCATCTGCGCGCCAATTCCGATGCGGCCCTCGTTCAGCGTCTCGATGGCAATCTTGTAGCCTTTGCCAACATCGCCAAGGACGTTCTCCGCGGGCAATCGGCAGTCCTCCAAAATCAGCTCGCAGGTTGATGAGGCGCGAATGCCGAGTTTGTCTTCTTTCTTGCCAACTGTGAAACCAGGAAATTCTTTCTCGATAATGAACGCCGTAATCCCCTTATACCCAGCTGCTGGATCAACCGTCGCAAAAAGAAAAAAAATCCCGGCTTCTTTGGCATTAGTGATCCAAAGTTTTCGCCCGTTCAGAACATAGTCGCTGCCTTTAAGCTGTGCGCGTGTCTGCAGAGCGAACGCATCCGAGCCAGAGCCCGCCTCGCTCAATGCATATGCGCCTACCGTGTCGGCCGCCATCCGCGGCAAATATCTCTTCTTCTGTTCCGGTGTCGCCCAACGCAGCAACGCGTTGTTCACCAAAGTATTCTGGACATCAACCACCACGCCTGCAGAAGCGTCGGCGCGAGAAAGCTCCTCGACTGCCAGAATCGCCTCAAAGAACTTGCCTCCTGCGCCACCATATTGCTCCGGTATCTCTATTCCCATTAGCCCGAGCTGAAAGAACTGTTCGATGAGCCCTTTATCGAAGACGCCTTTCTCGTCCATCTCTTTCGCAAGCGGACGGACCTTCTCGTCCGCGAACTGCCGGACGTTGTCACGAAACAGCGACTCGTCTTCACTTAGAGAAGTAAGAGGCAGAGCAGGCAGGTTCTGCAGAACGGTCTCTGGCATACAGGGCTTCTCGCAGCCATTGAAATTCTAGCATTGGAGACGACCAGCGGAGGTCGGGCTTCAGTTCTCGCCAGCGATATTGCTTCCGTGCACCAGCTTCAGCGAATCTGCTTTCAGTATCCGCTTAATTTGAGTACGGGCGTGGACCGACCAAGGACCGGTGGAGTCCAGTTTCATGTACGACTGCCAGTGCTTGAGCGCACGGCGCGGTTCTTTCAATTTCTCGTAAGCAAGCGCGAGGTTGTAGTGGGCATCGGCGTAGGTCGGGGCCAACTGCAAAGCCGCCAGATATGTTTCGATAGCTTCCGCAACCCGCCCGGTTTCATCAAGCACATTGCCGAGATCAAAATGGGCAAGCGCATAGCGGGTGTCAATCTTGACCGCCCGCCGGTAATGCTCTTCCGCAGCCTTGTAGTCCTGCCGATTGTAATAAAGCGTCCCCAGGTTAATGTGCGCAGCGGCATGTTCCGGATCGAGTTCCAGCACGCGTTCGTATGCCGCGATCGCCTGCAACTGATTTCGCGGGTCCTCTTCGAGAGCAACGCCGCGGGAAAACAACTCAGCCACATCTGCCGAAGCGGGCTCCGCAGGAGCCGACGAACTTCTGCTGACCGGAACGCTGGCGATGACTTTTTCTTCTCCAGAAAAATCGAACATGAATTGTCCGGCAATCGGCTCCAGCAACATGCCATCGTGCCGAAAGGCCACGCGATGCCGACCGGCCATGAAAGCGCTGGCTTCAAGCAGAGGATTTTCCATCCCTGCTGCCCGTTTCTGCATGGCCGCCACGGATTGCCGAATCTCTAGCGGCCGCACCCGCCGTGCGCACAGGTCGCGGACTTTTTTGACTTGCAGAAGATCGAAGAAGGTGTAGCTCTCGGCAGAGGCCAGCAGACCAGCCTTCTCCCACGCGACGAGTTGCCGCGCATTCACTCGAAGGATCCGAATCAGGTCTTCTCGACTGTATCGGTACACGTCTTTTAATCGCTATGCGTATTATGGGAAGCCGGCGTGCTGACCGCAATAAGAAAATAGGGTCACCAGGAATCTTTTCCGGCAATGCTGCAACGCGTTTGGTGCACTCGCTGTGAACCGCTGTGGAAGACGCGGGCTTAACTTCCCCGGCAAGCACACCAGAGAAGTTCGAACAAATAGCTGGAGCCGACGAACGGACTTGAACCGTTGACCTGCCGATTACGAATTCTCGGCAGCGATGTGCTGTTCCGTGCTTTCAGTGGTTTAGGTTAATGTCCGATGCTATAAAGTGACGGAATGTTACGTCATTCGACAGTTTTTGGACATCAGTTTGGACACCAGTAGAATATGACGCATGGCCGTTCACAATGATCTCCCACCCATGGCGCGAGAGGCAACTGAGGAATATCTCGCCATAGCGCACCACTGCATCACCACCCGGAAATCCAACGGCGGTGTTTATGGTTATCCCGCCGTCCTATTGCTCTTTTCGATTGTGGATGCTTTGAGCAACTACGCTGGCTACCCCGAGCACACGTTTGGCGCAATGAAGGACATTTTTCCTCATCTTAGCCAAGCTCAGATAAAGCAACTCGCTGCATGGTATCGGCACTTGCCGGCCCACCAGGCGATCATCATGCCCGGAACCATGCTGTCAGTTGACTCTCCCGGAGATGCGATAGAGTTGAATCCGGACGGGGAGCCTACTCACATTCGAATAGAACCCTTCTA